>ERZ825137.1694-NODE-1694-length-27551-cov-3.603142_pt1 | contig 27551 bp, 21 predicted proteins | sample MGYA00519873_ERZ825137 | MGnify/ENA primary metagenome ERZ825137 (study PRJEB31778, sample SAMEA3449190) | human gut metagenome | biome: human gut; feature: human-associated habitat; material: faeces | place: United Kingdom | collected 2010/2012 ...
CTTGCGCATCTGAAGGAACGCCTTGCCGGGCAGGAAGGGTTTCCGCATGAGATCGGGCTTTTCCTCGATTATCCGCTTGGCGATGTGATCGGTTTTATTGAAAATGCGGGACACAATTTCAAATGCTCCGGCTGCTGGAAGGTGTACTGCAACGAGTGCGAGGCTATGCGCACCTTTGCGAGATTTGACAAGTGCAGAGCTGTCTACCAAAAGATGTGGGCAAACGGCAGGAGTATCGTGCAGCTTACGGTTGCATAATATAAAAAATATCAGAATGAAAGGATTTTTATTATGAAAACAGCAGTAGTATATTGGAGTGGAACAGGCAATACAGAAGAAATGGCGAATCAGGTCGCCGCAGGCGCCAAAGCTGCCGGCACGGATGTCAGCGTGTTCACCTCCGCGGATTTTAATGCGGATATGGTCGCGCAGTTTGACGCGATTGCCTTTGGCTGCCCTTCTATGGGTGCGGAAGAACTGGAAGAAACTGAGTTCGCGCCGATGTTTGATGCTTGCGAGCCGAAGCTGCGCGGCAAAAAAATCGCCTTGTTTGGTTCCTATGGCTGGGGAGACGGCGAATGGATGCGTTTATGGGAAAAGCGCTGTGATGACGCCGGCATGATGTTCGCCTGCGACTATGTCATCTGCAACGAAGCGCCGGACGATGAGGCGAAGGAGGCTTGCGCGAAACTCGGCGCCGCGCTCGCGTAGCGCGATGCTTCCTCGGACACAGGAAGCGCGTGAGTGACGCGGCTAAAAAAGCTTTCTCACGCGGCAAAAAGCGGCTCCTTGTGAGCGCTGATACAAAAGGGGCTGGCGCCCTAACGGTTATTTCCGTTTATGCGCCAGCCCCTTTCGGTACTGTTTCCATGATTTGATATGGGTTCAGGTACTATGCAGAGTAGATCTGCCTCGCCTTAGTTTCCGCTGCCGCCGGCATTATTGCCGCCTTCCGCAGAGCCTTTCTTTGGAATTGTCGCGGTTTCTGTGTGATTGCAGCGTGTGCAAGTGCGCTTCTTCTCGCCGTTTTCATCCGCGGTTGCGGCTTTTACGACTTCCCACTCGCCAAACTTATGTCCGAGCGGCTGCAAAGATTCTTGTGTCATCTTTGCACCACACTTTTGGCATTCGGCGTATATTGCTCCTGCCTTTGTACAAGTTGCAGGATTATCTGCAGAAGGATCTGGTTTCCAATCTTCCGCGTACAGAACATGCGCTTTCGGTATTTTCATTTCGTCTTCGGTGGTTTCCTGTGTACAATCTGCATCGCTAAAAACTTTACCGCATCTGCAGGTCCAGTACTCCTTAGTTCCATCCGTTGTACACGTTTTTTCAACTCTAGAATGATGATTTGTCGCCTTATGTCCGGTTGCTGCTATGGTCACTATGTCCTTTGTCGTTTCAGTTGATCCGGTTTCGTCGGCGAACAAGGTGCCGCAAACAGTGCATTTCCAATGCTTATATTGTCCTGCTTCCGTACAGGTCGCCGCTTTCTCTGCCTGTTCTGTGAGGTTATGCGGTGATTTTGGAGTTTCTCGCGTGCTAACTTCAGTACCACAATGAACACAATAGTTTGTTTCCGTCCCCGTCTTTGTGCAGGTCGCTTCTTTCGTTACTATCCACTCTCCACTTGCTTTATGTCCGGTTGCCTTTATCGCGCGCGTTTCGCTCTTCTGGCATTTTTGGCATGTGCGTGTTTCTACGCCGTCTGCTGTGCAGGTCGCGGCAGTTGTTATTGTCCAGTCGCTCCAGTTATGTCCCGTTGCCGGTATGCTCGCGGTAACACTTTGCTTGCACACGCTGCAGGTTCCGGACTGGCTGCCGGCTTCGGTACAGGTCGACGCTTTCGTTACATTCCAATTCTTTACCTGATGGCTGCAAGCGGACGAACCGCCGGAAATCAGCGCCGGTATGGCTTCGGTTTCGAGTACCTCACCGCATACGGTACAAACCTTGCGCCGCTCGCCCTCCTTGCCGTAGGTTGCTGGCTTCGTAATCTCCCAATCGCCCGGCTGGTGGCCTTTCGCTGTGAGAGTTTCCTCTTTGATGATGTGGCCGCAGAGCTTGCAGCTTATCACCTTGGAGCCAGCTTTCACGCAGGTCGGTGCGGTAATCTTCGCTTTGCCCGGCTGATGCGCAAGCGCCGCGGTCTGTCTGCGCTCGATGATCTTGCCGCAAACGCCGCACCTCTTGACTTTCAGTCCCTTGCTCTCGCAAGTTGCCTTGGTTTTGACGGTCCAGCCGGAAAGCTTATGCGCCGCGCGCGGAAGAGTTTTTTGCCCCTTTGTTTCGCCGCAGACCGCGCAAACAGTCTTTTGCAGCCCCGTCCGCGCGCAGTCCGCTTCGCGAACCGTCACAGTCTGCCAACTGTGCTTATGCTTCTCATCGCCGTTCGCCTCAGAAAGCTTCTGTTTGAGCAGAGCCTCCAACTCGTCTCTGTCCGCGTCGATCTCTTCATTGTCATCGATATAGGCGATGATCTGGCGCAGAGTGCCTGCCGGAAAGGCTGCGTAATCGATTGGCGCAGTGTGCTTACCGCCGCTGCCCCCGATAAATTCCGAAAAGGTCTCATCGGCTCGAATCGCCGCGGCTGTTCCTGCCGGTATGGTTTCCGACACGCCGTTGTACTTGCCTTCGGTCGTCTTGAGTTCCACTTTGACGGCGCCGTTGAGCACCGCAAGATAGGTATAAATCTTACCGTCTTTGCCCTCGCGCACCTCTACGCGGAATACCGTCCCGCGCACTGCCATGGTGGAGTTCGGGGTGTCCACCTGATAGACCGCGCCGTTCTCCAGAGGATTGACGATACGGTTCAGCGTCGCGCCCTCGTCAAGATAAATGACGGTCTTGCTCTTTTCCTGGCTTCCCGATGCTTTGCTCAGCCAGAAATGCGTGCTTTCCTCCGCGTACATGTATTTGTCCATGTCAAAAAGCATCGTCAAATCCGAAATTTCCTGTACGGTTACGTCATTGCCCGCTACCAGATGCATGCCCTTGTAAGCGTTGGTACTTGTTTTTTTAGCGTCCAGAACTACCGTAGTTCCGTTGGTTTCTTGCACTACAACGGTTCTCGCGGTTTCGGCCGCGCTGCCTGCGCTTGTTTTTGTGTCATCCGCGCCTTCCTCGCCGACGCTCAGCGGTTCGGCGCCGCAGCCGCTCAAGAGTCCGATGAGCAAAGCCACCGCGCAGCACATCGCGAAAAATCCGCGCTTTGTTTTTTTGGTCGATGGTATCAACCATTTCACCTCCCTTTAGTTTCTCTTTGTATGTCTTTCTTACTCTATCTCCAGAACGCGGTACACTGTGACCGCCTTCGCTTTTCCCTTCAGTTCCATCTGTCCGACCTCTTCCGTCGTAATCCTGCCCTCCAGCGCGTCATGTACGGCCTTGCTGATGAGAATCTCTCCCGCCGCCGCGCGGCTTTCGAGTCTCGCCGCGGTATTCACCGTATCCCCGATGGCGGTATAGTCCATACGGAATTCTGAACCGATATTCCCGACAACCGCTTCGCCGCAGTTCACGCCGATCCCGAACGAGACACTCCTGCCGAACTGTTCCGCGAGCTTGCGCGAAAGCACATCCGCGCCGGCTCTCATATCCGCGGCGGCTTTGACCGCTTTGTAGATATAATCGTCCAAGTCGAAAGGCGCGTTGAATACGGCCATCGTCGCGTCACCGATAAATTTGTCCAGCATGCCGTAATTGTTCAGAATACTCGTGGAGGTCAAGTCAAGATATTGGTTCAAAATGCTGACCACCTGTTCCGGCTCAAGGCTCTCCGAAAGCGGCGTGAAGCCTCGAATATCAACAAAAAGCACCGCGACCTTCCTTTTTTCTCCGCCCAGCTTAAGGTCGAAATTTCCCTCTTTTTCAAGTTCATCAACGACCTGCGGCGCTACATATTTTTTGAATGCCGAAAGCATTTTTTTCCTTTTGTACTGCTCGATCAGATATTTTTTGACGATAAAATAGCCGATCAGCAGCAAAATCAGAAGCGCGAAATAGGCCTGCGTTATCGTGTATCCCTCCGCCGCGAGCCACCTTCCTACGAGCATGTGAAGCGCGAGAAGTGTCAGGCAGGTCAGCAGGGTTGGCAAGAGTTTTTGTCGCTGCGCTAAGAAGAAAAAGATTAGCAGCAGCGGACAGACAACCGCCAAATACATCCACGCCGGTACCGCCAGCGCAGTCTTGCCATCCATCAGTGCCTGGATGATATTCGCTTGAATTTCAACGCCGTACATCGGATTTCCGCGTTCCGCCGCGGAAGCGTAGGCGTCTTGGAAGCCGGGCGCGTAAGGGCCGAGCAGCACGATGCAGTCTTTGAATTCGCTTGCCGGAACAGTCCCGTCCAATACGCTTTTTAAGGAAACGTGGCTGAATTCGCCTACCTGTCCGGAATAGAAGAAGTGCAGCTGTCCCGCGTCGTTTGTCGGAGGCAGTGCCGGCTGCCGGCCGCGCGCGTTTTCATAGATTTCATAGAGGCTCCAGGCGAAGCTCTCGGCGTTCGTGTTATGATCTTCAAAAAGCTTGGTATATCGGATGCGTCCGTCCGCCGCGACAAAGGCGTTGGTATATCCCATTCGTCCCGCTTTACGCAGTGCCGCGTAAGGTTCCTCCACCATGTCCACATGCATCGTGTCGTAATACAGTTCACCTTCGCGGTTCTGCTTGGTGGAACCCCGATAGACTAAATTTGAGGCGAGGACAATCGGGCAGGCCTTCTCTGCCGCTTCCGCCAGCCGCGCATCCGCGCGCGCGTCGGATTCTCCTGTAAACAGGATGTCCACGCCGATTACCGCCGGCTCGTTCTCCTGATCCGCGCAGAGCAGCTGGAGCAGATCCGCCGTTTTTTGTCTGGACCAGTTCGCGAAATTCCCATAAGCCTCCAGCGTTTCCTCATCGATCGCGATGATGCGGATGTCGTTGCTGACACCGTGGAAGTTGGTATACAGCTTATCACAGATCGCCGCGTCCAGGGAATAAAAAGCCGACGCAAAAACCGTCACGCACAGAATGCAGACAAGGATGATTGCTTCGGCAATTAAAATCAAGTTCTGATAGTTTTTTTCATGTTTCTCTCGGCTCATGTTATCAATGGTACGCGGCTGTTCCGCGTGTTTTTTGGCGCGCTGCCTTATGCCGCGCGTCGAATCAGGTCGAAGATTGTCGAACACTGTTATTTTTGAAGTTTCATTCCAACCTATGTATAGTATACTCGATAATAGTATAAATGTACACCAGATAATTCTTACATAACGTGCTATTTCTGTTCTTTTTTTCGTACAACTAGATTTCTGCCTTTACGCGCCGGACGGCCTCCGCGATCAGCTCAGAAGTACTCTTATCAGACGTGCCCACGATGATGTTATTGCACTTGTTGACCGGCAGCAGGATCTTCCGCACCGGACTCGCGCCGACAGCCGCGGCCATCTTCGGGGTAACTTCTCCAAGCAGGGAATCCGCGATCACGATGCCGATCGGCCCAACGATCACATCGGCGCCGCGCGTGCAGACGATGACCGCGTTCTCGCCGGTGGCGCCGTTGTCCGCGCCTGCCTTGAGCATGCTGGCTGTTGCCAGCGTGTTGGTCCCGACGGCGGTAATCTCCACGTCCGGCATCGTCCCTCGAAGCTCTGTGATCAGCTGGCGGCCGATCATACCGCCCTGTCCGTCTATCACTAAAATGTTCATACCTTCCGCTCCTTTCTCAGTCTGCGCGCCCGCATACGCGGGCACGTTGCTACGGACGACCTGCGCCGCAAGCGTGCGCCCGCCCATGCGCGCAAACCTCAGTTGAACTTTCCGGTGGCGTCCGTCACACGGGCATCTTCCAGTCTTGCCTTTTTTTCCGCGCGCGCGGCCGCGTTTTTCTCCGCGAGCCTGCGATCCTCCTCCGCGTTTTGACGGACGATTTCGAGCTTCTTGCTGTATTTTTGCCGCATGTCCTCCATGCCCAGTTCCTCGTAGAGCCTGATCAGCTCTTCCATCGCGTCTGTATTGCTCGGCGCATACTGCAGCACGCGCTTAAAGCAATCCACCGCCTCTTCTCTGTGCTCCAAAACCTCATGCGCTGTTCCCAGATAGAACCAAAGCGGCCACCACGACGCGTACTCACTCTCGCAATACGGAGAAAGCGCCGCGATGCCTTCCTCGTACCTGCCCGAAAGCACCAGATTATAGGCTTCCTCGATTTTGACCGGCTCCGCCAGCTGCGTGAGCCGTCCGCGAATCTCCTTGCGTAAATCCTCCATGCCTGCCTCAGTGCGTCCCTCCGTCAGCTTCAAATATTCCTCCCAGGTCAGCTTTGCCTTGATATAGAGTCCCATATTGACATAGGCGTAGCCCAAAAAATAGTATGCCTCCGCCAGCTGCGGATTCTTGATCGTCGCGATTTCAAAGGCTTCCAAAGCTTCCGCCTTAAAGCGTCCGACGAATTCCTCCTCCTCACCGAGCTCATAAGCGTCCTTGCAGGCACGGCCGTAGCAATAATAGGCATTGGCGTTCTCCGGATCGATCTGCATCGCCGCGCGGAACTGGATGCAGGCATAGTCAAAATCATTTTTGGAGGCCCACTCCACGCCATCCGCGATCAGCCCCTCCGCGAAACGCTTGTCAAACGCCCGCAGGATATAGGCGATATAGTTATCCCGATATTGAAAAGCCGGGTCCACACCGATCACAAACGCCATGTTGCGCGCGATCGTCAAAGTCGTAATATTGCTTAATTCCGTTTTGCGCAGCGGAATCGGCACATCGGACAGGATATCCGTCATCCCTGCCCGCTTCAAATAATTCTCGGAAAGCTCATCAAAGATAAACTGTCCCAAGTGCGGGCGCAGATATGGTCCGATTCTGTCCTTCTGTTCTAAATTCATTTTTTTACCTCCCAGCCCTTTCTCAAAAATCGTTTCAGATTCTCCGGATTCATGCTTTGTTCGGCGTCCCGCGTCAGCATTTTCAGCGCGGTTTCCTCGATAGCAGGCTCATCCCGTTCCTGCGCGAGCGTTCGCGCGAACTGCAGCAAAATGCGGTACTGATCGTCCTTCTTGCGTTCTCGATGCTGAAATCCGCTCGCGTAATAAAAGTCCGCCAGCTTTTCGTACAGACGAAAAGCCCCTTCACCCACCGCTTCGATCAGATAGGCGATCGTATGCGAAAATCCGCCGCGGTTATAATAAGTGTCGAGCATTTCCTCGATCATTTTGAGGCGCGCCAGCTCCCAGGCGCTGATATAAGCAGTTGAGATCACCTCGTACGGCGCGTATTGTCTATATACGATTTTGTGGCGTTCCGTCTCCGCCGCGAGCGGCGTGCCTGCCAGTACTTTCAAAAACCCCAGTTGCAGCGCGTCCGCGCCCAGCGCGTAAACCTTGTCGAAGGAACGACGAAACAGTTCATAGCTTTCATACGGCAGTCCCGCGATCAAATCGACATGTACATGCACCTTGCTGCGCGCGATCAAGCGTTCCAGATTGTAGAGCACCGGATAGACGTTTTCCTTGCGGTTGATTGCCGCCAGCGTCGGCGGATAGGTTGACTGAATCCCTGCTTCCACCTGAAACAGTCCCGCACGGGCGGTTTCAAACAGCGCCAGCGTCGCGTCATCCAGAAGATCCGCGCAGATTTCAAAGTGAAAATTGGTCACGCCGTTGTCGTTGTCGATGATGTATTTGATAATCTCATAGGCGCGCGCTGCATCGTAATTAAACGTTCTGTCGATAAATTTGACCTGCATGACCCGCTTATAGAGAAAATAGCCCAAATCCGCCTTGACGCGGTTCATGTCCAGTGCCCGTACCGTCTTGTCAATAGAGGACAGGCAGTAGGAGCAGCGGAACGGACAGCCTCGTGTCGATTCATAGTAAACGACCTTATCCGGTTCGCAGTCCAGCATCGAATAGGGGAACGGCACCGCGTTAAAGTCAATCGGTTCAATCTCCGCGTTGACGTAGATTTTTCCATCCTGCCGGTAAATCAAACCCGGAACCGTTTCCAGCGCCTGCTGCGGCTCATGCAGCACCTGACACAGCCTGTAAAACGGATACTCGCCTTCTCCGCGCAACACAAAATCGACCCATGGGTTTTCTCGCGCGAATGCGGGACCGCGGCTGCTCGCTTCCGGTCCTCCCGCTGTGAGCAAAAGCTCCGGGCAAGCCATCTTCAGATCTGCCGCCAGTTTTCTGATCTGTTCGATATTCCAGATATAGCAGGAGAAACAGACCATATCGTAGCCGCCTCGCAGAATTTCGCCGTAAACATAATGCGGGTCGTTATTGATGGTGAATTCTCGCGCTTCGACATCGCTGTATTCGCCTGCTACAACGGTATACAGATATTTGAGCGCCAGATTCGCATGCACATATTTTGAATTTAATGTCGTCAGTAATATTTTCATCTTCTTCTATGGAGACGCGGACAACAGGAATTTTCCTGCTGTCCGCGCCGCAAGGATTCTGATAAGACCGGACCGCTACAGCATCCGGAAACGTTCATCCTTGAGCAGTCCTCTGTCTTGCATACATTTTTTGAGAGAAGCGATCATCGCCGCATTATCCATCGGCAGATTGCCGCGCAGCGAAACATAGTTCGATGCGTGATTGCTGCGAAAAACGCAAGGCTTCGACGGCCGCGCGTACTGCAGCAAAAGGCAGGTTTCCGCCAGCACCTCCTCCGGTGTCAGAAACTTGAACTTTCCGGCCTTGTAATCGTCGAGCATCGGACATGGAGGCTGCAGCATCAGGGTCAGCAGACTGACATAGGAAGCGTTCATCTCCGCGATCATCGTACCGGTCTCGATGGCATGCTCCTGCCACAGCTCCGGCCCCGCCAGACCGCTGATAAAGGTAACGGAAGTCTGGATTCCCGCGGCTTCCAGCTTCTGCACGCCCAGGATCAGTTCCTCTCTGGTTTCTCCTTTTTGGACCATATCCAACACTTTCTGACTGCCGGATTCCGCGCCAAGATATACCATCGTCAGCCCATGCGCGCGCAGCTCCCGCAGTTCCTCGTCGGTCTTGCGCAGCGCATCCTTCGCGCGTCCGTAGGTAGTCACGCGCTCACATTCCGGAAATCTTTCCGCGATCGCGTCCAAAATTCGGATCAGCTTGTGATTTGCCAGACAGAGCGCGTCGCCGTCACAGAGAAAAATTCTCTCTACACGCCGATAATGCGCTCTCGCCCAGTCGAGATCCTCCAGAACCTCGTCCACATTCCGGACGCGGAACTGTTTCTCCTTATACATATTGCAGAAGGTGCACTTATTATGCGCACAGCCAATGGTGACCTGTACCAGCAGGCTGTAAGCCTCGCTGGGCGGTCTGTAAATATCGCCTTCGTATCGCATGATTGTATTTCTCCACTTATTGTCATCTTTCCTGCGCGACTGCCGACGCCGCCGTCACGTTCGAGCGCGGCCAAAAAACCGCATCCGGCATCCTTACGTCAGCGGTACCTCGTCAGTGCCTCGCATCTCTCGCCGCGTATAGATCGGCTGATTCGCTACATTCTCTCCGGTGCTTCCATCCCCAAAAGAGCCAGTCCGTTTTTGATTGCCGTCTTAGCCGCGATGACCAGCGCCAGTTTCGCACTTCTTTCCTCTTCATTGTCCACCAAAATGTGTTCATCGTGGTAGAAGCGGTTAAACGCCTGCGCGATATCCACAATATGTCTGGTCACGATGGAGGGTTCATATTTTTCGCCTGCTTCGATGACGACCTCCGGCAGCTTGTAGACCAGCTTCGCGAGCGCGTAAGCGCTTTCTCCGGTGATATAGGACGGATTGATCGTGCCGCGCGCCTTGCTGACCGCTTCTTCTCCGGCGTTTCTGAGAATGCTTGCCGATCTCGCGTAGGTGTACTGTACATAAGGTCCGGTTTCGCCGTTGAAATCCAGCACCTTATCCCAAGAGAACACATAGTCCTTGATCCGGTTGTTGGAAAGCTCATTGAATACTACCGCGCCGACACCGACCTGCTTGGCCGTTTCTTCGATATTGTCCGTCGCAACGCCCTTTTCACGAATGATATCGCGTGTCTCCGCGATGGCTCTGTTGAGTACATCTTCCAGGAATACCACGCGGCCCTCTCTGGTTGACATCGTGCCGTCCTCCAGGCTGACCAGACCGAACGGAACGTGAATGATGTCCTTGGCCCATTCGTAGCCCATGAGTTCCAGAATTTTTTTGAGCTGCTGGAAGTGCAGGTTCTGCTGGGACGCGACGACATAGATGTTCTTATAGAAATTGTAGGTGTCCTTTCTGTACTTCGCGCAGGCCAAATCTCTGGTGATATACAGCGTTGAGCCGTCCGACTTGAGGATTGGCGCCGGTGTCAGCCCGTAAGGCTCCAGATCGACGATCATCGCGCCCTTGGACTCGACAAGCAGATTTTTCTTTTTGAGTTCTTCCACGATGGCCGGCATCTTGTCGGAGTAGAAGGATTCGCCCGCGTAGGAATCATAGGAAATGCCGAGCATGTCATACACGCGCGTGAATTCCTTAAGGGATTCATCGCGGAACCACTGCCAAAGCTTGGTTTCCTCCGGTTCTCCATGTTCCAGTCTGGTAAAGGTCGCTCTGGCTTCATCCTCCAGCGTCGGGTCTTTTTCGGCCTCAACATGGAATTTGGTGTAATAGTGCAACAAAGTCTTGATCGGTTCTCTCTTGACATCCTCTTCATTCCCCCAGCGGCGGTAAGCGACGATCATCTTGCCGAACTGCGTGCCGTAATCTCCGAGATGGTTGATTCTCGTGACCTTGTAGCCCATCGCGTCATATATTTTGTAGATAGAGTTGCCGATGACGGTACTCCGGATATGCCCGATATGGAACGGCTTGGCGATGTTCGGGGAAGAAAACTCCACGATGACCGGAATGCCGCCTCCGATGTTGGTCTTACCATATTCGCCTTCCTTTTGCAGGACATCCTCGACAACGTCCTTGACGAATTCTTCTTTAGAAATGAACATGTTCACATACGCGTTGACCTGCTCGACCTTTTCAAACAGCGGCGCGTCCTGCATGCCCTCCGCGATGCCCTTCGCGATCAGCGGCGGTGCTTTTCTCATCACTTTCGCGAGCTTGAAGCAAGGGAAAGCGTAGTCGCCCATCTTCGCGTCCTGCGGCACTTCGATCATGCTCTGAATTTCAGCCGGCTCCAGATCCGTTACCTGCTTCGCGATCAGTTTGGCAATTTCTTGCTTAAAGTTTACCATTCGATTTTCTCCTTTTCTGTAATGACTTCAATCCTGTGTCTATCCAGCAGCTGCGCGAAAACACCGTTTCCCTCCGTCAGCACGCCGCTGAAGCTGCCGTCATAGATCTTGCCGAAGCCGCAGGACGGACTGTTTGCCTTGAGGATCGCGCCCTCAAGCGGCTCTCCCGCGAGCTCCGCTGCTTTTACGCAAATTTGAAAAGACGTCTCCGCGCCCTTCCTGAAGGCTTCGGTCAGGTCGTTTCCCTCCCGATCGAGAATCCTGCCGCCGACCTGCTCGGCCGGTGGGCGGGGTTTCGCCAGGCGCGCCGCGCTTTCCGGACAAACAGTCACATATTTGTGTGTCCGGCAAAACGCGACAACCTCTTCGCAACGGTTATTCCCGCCGTTATATTTGCAGTTATGCCCTAACAGGCATCCGCTGATAATATACATGGCTTCACTCCTTCAGCTTTACAATGGTCACGCCGTCGCCGCCCTCGTTGTACGCGCCTTTCCGGAAGGATTCCACATGTTTGTTCCTGCGGAACGCCTGTCGGAGTCCGTCGCGCAGCACGCCGGTGCCGAGTCCGTGAATGACGGTAACCTCCCGAAAGCCCGCCATATAGGCATCGTCCAGATATTTATCGACATCCATCATCGCTTCGTCGAGAGACTTGCCCTGCACATTGACGGAAGCGGAGATGTTCTGCGCCTTGCTTCGGTACAGACCACTGTACTTACTGCCGCGCGGCGTTTTTTTCTTCGCGGGCTTTCCGTCCCGAATCAGCATCAGGTCCTGCACGTTGGCGTTGATCTTCATGATGCCCACGTTGATCATCAAGTCGCCCTTCGCGTCCGGCAGCGTCAGTACCTCGCCGTTCTGGTCCAGGGTTAACAACTTGACACGATCCCCGATTTTGAGTTCCTCCGGATTGACCGGATCGTAGTTGACGAGTTTTTCGGGCGCGACCGCGTATTTCGTTTCGCTTTCACGCAGTCTGCGCTTGCTGTGTTCCAGCCGCTTGGTGCGTTCTCCGAGACTCGGCTCCTTGGCAAGCTCCCGCAGCTCTTTTTGAACCTCAGCCGCGGTATCCTTCGCCTCGCGCACGATGGCGCGCGCCTCCTCTCTGGCCGCCGCGAGCAGGTCTTTTTCTTTTTTGGCGAGCGCCGCCTCACGCTGCCGAAGTGTTTCCAGCTCCTGCTTCATCGTCAGGCTGATCGCCGCCGCCTCGTCGCGCTCCGCCTCTGCCTTCTGTTTATCCTTCTCGATGGCGCTCAGCACATCTTCAAAGGCGATATCCCCATGCTCCAAAAGCTCTCCCGCGCGATCGATGATGCCCTCCGGCAGTCCCAGCTTGCGGGAAATCTCAAAGGCGTTGGATTTGCCCGGTACGCCGATAAACAGGCGATAGGTCGGGCTGAGTGTTTCGACGTTGAATTCCATGGAAGCGTTCTCCACGCCCGGCGTGGAAAGCGCGTATTTTTTGAGTTCGTTGTAGTGAGTCGTTGCTACCGTCATCGCACCCTGCGACGATAGCCGCTCTAAAATCGCGATGGCCAGTGCAGCGCCTTCGGTCGGGTCGGTGCCCGCGCCCAGCTCATCCAAAAGAACCAGCGTATCCCTGCGCGCTTTTTCCACCAGCTCTACGGTGTTGCGCATGTGCGAGGAGAACGTACTGAGGCTTTGCTCGATGCTCTGTTCATCTCCGATATCCGCGAAGATGTCACGGAAGATCGGCATCAGGCTCGTTCCTGCTGCCGGGACATGCAGACCGCTCTGCGCCATCAGCGCAAGCAGGCCGATGGTCTTGAGTGTGACCGTCTTGCCGCCGGTATTCGGTCCGGTGATGACGAGCGTCCGGTAATCTCTGCCGACCGCGACATTGATCGGTACGGCTTTTTTGATATCCAGCAGCGGATGTCTGGCCTGTTTGAGGTCCAGCACACCGTCCGCGTTCATCTGCGGCTCCTCTGCCTGCATCTGACATGAGAGTTTCCCCTTGGCAAACATCACATCCATGGCGATGAGCAGCTTCTGATTATTCATCAGTTCATGGAAATGCTCCGCCACATTGGAGGAAAGCTCTGCCAGAATACGGTCGATCTCCGCGCGCTCTGCCAGCTCCAGCTCCCGCAGCTCGTTGTTCAGATCAACGATCACCTGCGGCTCTACGAAAAGCGTCGCGCCGCTCGAAGACTGATCGTGAACGATGCCCGGCATCCTGGCGCGGTGTTCGGCTTTTAAGGGAACGACATATCTGCCGCCGCGCATCGTCACAAGACTGTCCTGCAGATACGTCTGGTTGTCCCGATTGTTCAGGATCTGATTCAGCCGATTGCGGATCGCTTCGTTCTGCCGCACGATGCTTCTGCGGATATCCTTGAGTTCCGACGATGCGCTGTCCGCCATCTCATCTTCCGATAAGATGCAGCGGTCGATGCGGTCCGCGAGCCGCGGGAACGGCACCAGTACCTCACGCATGCCGTCCAGAATCGGCAGCTCCGGCAGATCACTGCGCAGGAAACTGACGATCTCGCCGGTCACTTTCATATTGTACAGAACCTGCAGCAGCTGTTTCATCGTCAGGCTGCCACCCTTGCGGGCCAGATGCAGCGCGTTTTCGATATCATAAAGCTGTCCGACCGGCAGCGCGCCCTTGGCGGTAATCACCGTCACAGCCTCTGTCGTTTCCGCGAGGCGTTCCTGAATCTTGTAAGGGTCGGAGGACGGACGGAACATCCCGATCCTCGTCTTTGCCATCTCCGATCCCGCGCATTCCCGCAGCATGCTGATAATCTTGTCGTATTCTAAAACCGCGAGTGCTTTTTTATTCATCGTTTTTCCTGCTCTTTTCCAGTTCGCTCTTCAAGCGGATGTTCTCCATCTGAATATCGAAGAAGGAACTTTCAAATTCGCTGCATTTTTCTTCCAACTGGCGGTATTTTTCCTCACACCTTTGTTTTTCGGCTGCAGCGGCGGCCGCTTCTTCCTTGTACTGCATGAAGCTCTTTTTTGCTTCATCCCACATTTTGAGATAGTGCTGCGCGTCCTCGCCTGCTTGTTCCCTGGCAGCTGTCAGCGCGGCAATTTTTTCACGGGTCTCAAAGAGTTCATCGGTGATATTGACCGCGGCCAAAACTGCCAGTGAGCCCTGCGCGTTTCCCGAAAAATATTTGCTGACTTCCCGAATGCTGCTGTCCACAAAGGCAGCGATTTCTCGAATGGTTTCTTCGTCACGCTCTCCGGAAATAATATAATCCTGGCCGTATATTCTGACTTTGACTCTGTTGTCTTCCATCTTGACTCTCCTCTTTCCTGCCGCGATATCCGCGCGTATCTGTACTGCCGCGCCGCCGCGCGGGCAGGCGGCGCGCCAAATTTACATTTCTCTCAGATTGATATCGAGTTTATTTTTGAGGGCATCCAGTACCTTGCTGTGCGCGGTCTGTACATCCTCATCGGTCAGTGTTCTGTCGTTGTTTCGATAGGTCAGCGCGAAAGCGACGCTCTTCTTACCTTCGCCGACCTGCTTGCCTCTGTAAATGTCAAAGAGCTTAACGCCTCTGAGGATCTCCGCGCCTGCGTGCTTGATGACATCCTCGATTTCGCCAACGGTCATGTCCTCATCGACAACCAGCGCGATATCTCTGGACATTGCCGGATACTTCGGCAGCGGATGGTAAACCTTGGTGGTATCGGAAAGCTCCGTCACAGTCGAGAAGAACAGCTCTGCCGCGCAGGCACGCACACCGATGCCGTATTTTTCGGCAACGTCCGGATGTACCTCTCCCATGATACCAAGTTCCACTTCCTCTTCCTTCGGCCCGTTCTCCAGCTCTGCCGTATGCGTCGCGAGGATTCTCGCGCAGCGACCCGGATGATACACACCGTATTCGGTTTCCGGTACGAAGGTCAGATTGTGAATGCCCAGCTTGGCAAGCAGCTCGATGATCATGCCCTTGAGCGTGAAAAAGTCATCGCCGCCGCCATAGAGACCGATGCTGAGGTTGTCGCTTTCAAACGGAAGCTGATGCTCGTCGATCATGTTCGCCATGAAGGTGTTGCCGATCTCAAAAGCGCGCATCGCCTCGCGGTTTCTCGCGTAGTTTCTGCCCATGACCTCCAGCATTTCCGGCGTAAGGATCGTTCTCATCACAGAAGTATCCTCACCGAGCGGATTGAGAATCTTCACGAAGCCTCTTTCCCAGGAATCCTCCGCGATTCTTACATTATCCACACCCTTCGGGCTGACAAAGGAGTAGGTCTGAATTTCATTGGCGCCGAGCGCGCAGAGCGTATCTCTCGCCAAATCCTTAATATCTCTCTCGTGAGACTGGCTTGCCTCGTTGTTTCCTTTCGGGATGGTAACCGGCAGATTGTCATAACCATAAAGTCTCGCGATTTCTTCTACAATGTCCTCTTCAATTTCAATGTCCTGTCTGACGGTCGGTGCGGTCACATACAGATCATCGCCGTCGCCCTTCACGATCATTTCCAGACTTTCAAGATAGTCCACCATCTGGTTTCTCGGCAGGTCGATGCCCAGCACATGGTTGATGCGGGAAACTCTCGCGTGCACCGTCTTTGGCTCAGCGACCTCCGGATAAACATCCACGCTGCCGCCGACGACTGTGCCTGCGCCGATCAGCTCAATCAGCTCGCAGACTCTGTCCGCTGCTCTTTCACAAAGATTCGGGTCGATGCCCTTTTCGTAACGTCCGGAAGCCTCGGTTCTCAGTACCAGTCTCTTTGAGGTCGTTCTGACGCTGTTGGCGGCAAAGTTCGCGGATTCGATGACAATGGTTTTGGTATCCGGCTCGATTTCGGAATTCAGACCGCCCATGACGCCTGCGACCGCAACCGGTTTTTCTGCGTCGTTGATCATCAGCATTTCATCATCCAAGGTTCTTTCGGTACCGTCGAGGGTCACGAATTTTTCGCCGTCACGCGCGGTATCGACGATGATCTTCCTGCCCGCGAGACTTTCGATGTCAAACGCGTGCAGCGGCTGTCCGTACTCGAGCATCACGAAATTGGTGATATCGACGATATTATTGATCGGTCTCATGCCTGCGTGAATCAGTCTTCTCTGCAGCCACCATGGGGAATCCTCCACCTTGACGTCCTTGACCACGCGGGCCACGTATCTTCTGCAGAGCGGGGACTTGACTTCGACCTGGATATAGTCTTTCGCGTGGCCTTCCTCCTGCTTGCAGGAGGTCTGCGGATAACGCAGCTTCGTGCCAAAGGTCGCGGCGGCTTCTCTTGCCATACCGATCATAGAGAGGCAGTCCGGACGGTTTGGCGTGATCTCAAAGTCGATGATCGCGTCCTTGAGCTCCATCGTTTCCGCGAAATCGCTGCCGAGCGGATATTCCTTTTCGAGGATCCAGATGCCCTCTCTCTGATTGATTGGTACGACCTTGTCCTCAAAGCCCAGCTCGCCGAAGGAGCAGAGCATACCGTCGGATTCCACGCCTCTGAGGCTGCCCTTGGTGATGAGAGTGCCGCCTTCCTGTTTCGGCTGTCCATGGAGCGGACCCGGAATGTGACTGCCATCCAACGCGACCGGCACATAAGCGCCCTCGAATACATTCGGCGCGCCGGTGACGATCTGGATCGGCGCGTCCTGTCCGATATCGATTTGACAAACAACTAATTTATCCGCGTCCGGATGCGGCGTGATGCGCGCGATCCTGCCTACTACGACGTTTTGGATATCTTCTCCGACCAGTTCCATCGTTTCCAGATTGGAGCCGGACATGATCATGCGGTCGCAGAATTCCTCCGGACTCACATGCACATCTGTATAATCTTTTAACCATTCCAATGATACTATCATAATCTGTTTATCCTCCTAATTATTTGAACTGCTCAATGAATCTCATATCATTTTCGTACATCAAACGGATATCGTCGATGCCGTACTTCAGCATCGCGATACGTTCCACACCCATACCAAAAGCGAAGCCGGTATATTTTTCGGTGTCAACGCCGCCGACCTTGAGCACGTTCGGGTGCACCATGCCGCAGCCGAGGATCTCGATCCAGCCGGAGCCCTTGCAGACTCTGCAGCCCTTGCCGCCACACTTAAAGCAGGAAACGTCCATCTCTGCGGACGGCTCTGTAAACGGGAAGTGGTGCGGACGGAACTTGGTCCTGACCTCGGAGCCGAACATCTGCTTCGCGAAGCTGTCCAGTACGCCCTTGAGGTCCGCCATCGTGATACCCTCGTCCACGACCAGACCCTCTACCTGATGGAACATCGGAGAGTGCGTCGCATCCGGCGTATCACAGCGGAAGCATCTGCCCGGTGCGAATACACGGATCGGCGGCTTCTGCTTGAGCAGCGTCCGGACCTGTACCGGAGAGGTCTGCGTCCGCAGCAGAATATCATCGTTGATATAGAAGGTGTCGGTCCAGTCTCTGGCCGGGTGGTTCGGTCCTGCGTTCAGTGCATCGAAGTTGTTGAATACCGTTTCTACCTCCGGTCCCTCCGCGAGCGAAAAGCCCATGGATTTGAAGACGCGGGAAATTTCCTCGATGGTGATGGTCAGCGGATGCTTCGTGCCGATATGAAACGGCTTGCCCGGTTCTGTCACGTCGATCTTCTCCGCCTTAAACTTCGCTTCCTTTGCTTTCTCCTTTAACTGAGAAAAGGTTTCGTCGAGAAGTCCCTCGATATCCGCGCGCACCTTGTTGGCTGCCATGCCGAGTTCTTTTCTTTCCTCCGGCGCGAGACCACCCATGGATCTTAAAATTTCCGTCAGCTGTCCCTTTTTGCCGAGCACCTTGATTCTGATCTCTTCCGCGTCCTGTACGGAGGATACTTCGCTCAGCTGTTTTTTTGCTTCTTCTAATATTTGTGATAATTTTTCCTGCATGATTCTAAACCTTTCATCTTGTATCTTTTTGTATCTTGATTTTGTATCATCATCTTATTCATCGCTTCCCGCGCATGGCCTCGTACATCAGCACGCCCGCCGCGACCGCGGCGTTCAGCGATTCGATATTGCCCTGCATGGGAATCTTAATTTGAATATCCGAGCTTTCGATCAGGTCCCGCGAAATGCCATTGCCTTCGTTGCCGATAATCAGCGCGATGTCGTGCGTCAGGTCCTCATCGTAATACCAGCGCCGCGCATCTAAGCAGGTCGCTGTCAGCTTCTTGCCGGCTGCCCCGGTAAACTCCGCCAGCTCTTTCGCGGAGGCCATGGATACAACCGGCATTCTAAAGAGTGAACCGGTCGCCCCCCTTACCCCTTTCGGAGCATAGACATCCGCCGTTCCCTTCATCAGGATCGCCAGCTTATAGCCCGCCGCGTCCGCCGTCCGCAGGATGGTACCGATATTACCCGGATCCTGCAGCCTGTCGAGCACGATAAAATTGCTTCCCGGCAGGTTGATAAAATCTTCTTTGCGCGCGGCTTCCTTCACGACGATGGCCAGGATGCCCTGGCTGGTAACCGTCTGCGCCAGCTTGTCGAATATTCTGGCATCCACCAGGAAGGTTCGATCCGCGACCTGCGGCGGAAGGCTTTTTTGACAGCCCTCCCGCAGCAGGACAGTTTCGATACGCGCATGGTTTTTGACAGCCTCGGCGAGCAGATTTTCGCCCTCAATCAGATACAGACCGAATTGATCGCGATACTTCCGCATCGATAGCTGCTCGCAGCGTTTCACTATTCGATTGTCCTTTGATCTGATTTCACGCATGATGCTTTCCTACTACAATAATACAAAAGCCGGTTTTTCACCGGCCTTGTGTCAGTCCTTCAAAAAACCGGGGATTACGAAGCGGGAGGAGCCTTTTTCTTCTTCCTCTGTCTTCAGGATATCCTGCAGATCCACTTCCTTGCCTTCCAGTCCTTCTACCCTGCCAAAGACATCGTAATTGTTCAATCCGCGGCCTTCGTCTTTTTTGTCGGCAGGAGCTTGTCCCTGTTCTTTTTTTGTTTCCGGCGCTGTCGGCGCTTCCAGCCCCTCATCGAAGCCGGTCGCGATGATGGTCACATACAACTCGTCTTCCATGTTTTCGTTAATGTTGGCGCCAAAGATGATGTCGCAGGCTTCGCCCGCGCTTTCGCGAATCGCGTCGGTAATTTCCTTGACCTCGAACATGCTGAAGTTCATGCCGCCGAGAATATAGAGCAGCATTTTTTTCGCTCCGCCGATGGTCGTCTCCAGCAGCGGACTTTCGATGGCCGCGGTGACCGCGTCGGTAACCTTCTTTTCGCCCTGTCCGTAGCCGATTCCCATGTGGGCAATGCCGCTGTCGGTCATAACCGAGCGAACGTCCGCGAAGTCGGTATTGATGAATGCTTCGTCTGAAATGATATCCGAGATGCCCTGTACGCCCTGTCGAAGCACGTCGTCTGCCATGCGGAACGCGTCCTTGACGGTCGTATTCCTCTCACAGGTTTCCATCAGCTTATCGTTGGGAACGGTCACCAAAGAGTCCACATATCTGCGCAGGTAGCTGAGTCCAAGCTCTGCCTGTTTTTTTCTGCGCGGTCCCTCAAACGAGAACGGCTTGGTCACAACGCCAACCGTCAGGATACCCATATCCTTCGCAGCCTTCGCGATGATCGGCGCGGCTCCGGTTCCGGTGCCTCCGCCCATGCCTGCGGTGATGAATACCATGTCGGCGCCATCCAAAAGCGCTGTGATCTCATCCAGGCTTTCCTCCGCGGCCTTCTGGCCGACCTCCGGATTCGCGCCGGCGCCGAGTCCCCTGGTCAGCTTTTCGCCGATCTGGATCTTCGTTTCCGCCAGACAGTTGTTCAAGGCTTGTCTATCAGTATTGGCAGCAATAAACTCGATCCCCTTCAGCTCGGACTGCACCATGCGGTTGACCGCGTTGCAGCCGCCGCCGCCGACGCCGATGACTTTAATGACTGCCGATTTTTCCATACTCGTTTCAAACTGTAGCATGCTACTACCTCCCTGTGTTCCCCAATAATTTATTTTTAATGTGTTTGCATGTATTTCATCTTTCTTCCTGCGACTGCGTCTTGGCAATCGTAGTGACAAGGACATTGGTCCGGACGCTGAGCGGCTCTGCTGTCGCATGCTGCTCTGCCCTTAAAGCGCCACGTGCTAAAGCACTGCGCTTCTTGGCGTGAGACCTGCCTCGCTTCTGTCTTCGCCTTGCGGCTCGGCACTCAGCGGGCTAGGGCTGCAAGTCGCCTTCGCTCGGACACCTGTCTTATAACACGTTTACGTGTTTCAATGATTCCTACCTTGCGGCAACGCCGTAAGGACAATCGAGGGAATCATTCCATCTACTCTGCCTGCGACTGCGTCTTGGCAATCGTAGTGACAAGGACATTGTATCACAAAAGCGTTCGCCTTGCACCTGTTTTTTTGCGTGTTTTCACGCTATTTTCATTCGATTTTCGGGGTGAAGGATATATAATTTTCGCCGCTGATCTGAATTTTGCCGCGCTCGATTTCGCGGTCAAAAAGCTCCTCGGTCACAGCCTGCAGTTTACCATCCTGCATCGCTTTGATCATCATTTCCGGCGTGCCCTCGCAGTAGAGGGAATCCAGGATATAGGCCCTGGCCTCCGTCTTGGAAATGACAATGGTCTTGAAGTACATATCGTTCTGCCGCATGACAGAAATCATTTCAAGACACTGCCGGAACAGGACTGTTTCTTCAATCTCAATCGGCTCCCCCATCGAAAGCTTGCTGATGGTCAGGCCCTTGAGCACCGTCACCTTGGGATCGACGCCGGCCTTACGCAGCACGATGCCCGCCGCGTCGATGACGACATATTTGTCGCCGTAGGCGATCGCCGCAGTCTGCGCGCGCTCCGTCACCGTAATTTTTACCGTATGCGGCAGCAGGCGTCGCACCTTCACATCCTCCATATAGGCGTCCTGCAGCAGACGGCTGCGGATTTTTTTGCTGTCAACATCCCAAAAAATATTCTTACCGGTTTCACAGCCGCCCATCAACAGAATTTCATCGTCGGTATAGTAGGCGTTTCCTTCAACGTCGAACTGCTCCACATGAAAAAAGGAGCTTCGCGAAAACACGAACGCGCCGATCAGCAAGAGGATGAGTGCCAGGATTGCCAAAAACGGATTTATTCTTTTTTTCCTTCTCTTTTTATGTTGTTCGTCTTTCAATCACGCCACCCAATTCTCTGATTCCCTTATGTAACGCTTCGTAGCCGCGGTCGATATGTTCAATGCCACTGACGCGCGTGCGTCCCTCCGCCATCAATCCCGCGAGCACGAGCGCCGCGCCGCCGCGCAGATCCCGCGCTGTGACATCACAGCCCTGCAATCCCGCTGTTCCCTTTATTATAGCATTTTTCCCACAAATTTCAATATCCGCTCCCATTTTTGACAGTTCTTTTTTATGCGTAAACCGATTCTCAAAGATTTCCTCCCGCACCGTCGTCAACCCCCGCGCCGCGGCCGCCAGACTCATAAGCTGCGGCTGGCAGTCAGTCGGAAATCCCGGGTACGGCGCGGTGATGACAATGCCCGGGCTTCGCAGACAGGCAGGCGCGCGCAGCTCGATCAAGTCCTCGAAGCAGCGCAGCTCAGCGCCCATGCGCCGCAGAACGCAAAGCACCTCCGTCAGCAGCCGCGCGCGTGTGTTGCGCAGCAAGATGCGGCCGCCGCTTCCCAGCGCGGCCATCAAATAAGTCGCCGCTTCGATGCGATCCTCCACGATAAAGTAGGTCGTTTCTCCGCGAAGTTCCTTTTGCCGCGCGCGCGGAGCGTTCGCGGTGCCCTTGATAAAAATCGTCTCCGTCCCGCCGCCGTATATCGTAAAGCCGCAGCCGCGCAAAAATCCGGCAAGGTCCGCGACCTCCGGCTCTGTCGCGCAGTTTCGGAGAATGGTATCCGTCTTGCCCGCCAGCGCGGCCATCATCAGATTCTCTGTCGCGCCCACGCTCGGATACGGCAGCGTGATTTCCCCGCCCTCGCAGCTGCCGCGGCAGGTCACTTCGCCATCAATTTCTGAAATCTCGAAGCCGAGGCGTTCAAGGCCCTTAAGATGCAGATCAATCGGCCGCTTGCCGATCCGGCAGCCGCCGGGATGATAGATTTTCGCTTCGCCGCAGCGCGCCATTAGGCTGCCGAGCAAAAAGACCGAGGAACGCATCTCCTCCATCAGCTTCTTCGGTACCTCTGTCCGGTTGATACTCCGGCTGTCCGTGATCAGCGCGTCTTTTTCCCATGTTGTTGTCACGCCCAGCGCGCGCAGGATCTCTTGCATGGCGTACACATCTCCGATGCGCGGACAGTCCTGCAAACGATGGATGCCGGGGCAGCATACACAGGCCGCCATGATTGGCAGCGCCGCGTTTTTCGCGCCCTTGACTCTGTATTCTCCCCGCAGCGGTATGCCGCCCTCTATCTGATAAAAGTCCAAAACAGCACCTCCCAACTCTATTATCCTATGTGGTAGGTGCTGTTTGCGTTCCTTGTCTCCGCGGGCAAATCTCAATCCGACTCTCCCGCGCAGAAAGCAAGGTTTTGTTTCTATTTTCGTTTCCCCGCGCAGGCAGCGCGAATGGTGTCGTAAATGATGTCAAGCGCCTTGACCGGCGCGCAGGCCTTGCTTGCCCTGTCCATAGCTTCGAGCAGCTGCGGGTCGTTCTTAAGCCGCATAACCTCGCGGATCAGTGCCTCCGCGCTCAAATCCTTTTCCTCGAGCAGAATCGCGCCGCCGCGATCCGCTACTGCCTTCGCGTTGTAATACTGGTGATTGCCGGTCACGTTCGGAGACGGGATCAAAATCGCCGCCTTGCCGCAGACCGTCGTTTCCGCGACAGACAAAGCGCCCGCGCGGCTGATGACCAGATCGCAGGCCGCCAGATAGTTTTCCATATCCTCGATATAGTCCTTGATCAGGATATTTTTTTGTATCCGGATGCCCTTCTCGGCCGCTCGGTCGAGAATCTGCCGGTAATACCACTTGCCGGTGCCAAAAATCATCACTGTTTTTTCGTGACCGTTGAGCACCTGCATCAGTTCGAACGCTACTTCGTTAATCTTCTCCGCGCCAAGACTGCCCCCGAATGAAAACACGATAAAATCGTCCTCCGCGAAGCCGAGCTTTTTGCGCGCCTCCGCTTTGGAGAGCGTGAAGAAGGACTTTCGCACAGGGTTACCTGCTTCGACCATTTTTTGCGGCTGCTTGAAGTAACGCGCCGCGTCCGCGAAGCCCAAAAAAACCTTATCCACGTATTTTTCGAGGGTGCGGTTGGCAAGCCCCGGATAGGCGTTCTGTTCATGCAAAAAGGTTTTCGCGCCGTACAGCTTGCCCGCAAGGATGACCGGAAAGCAGACATAGCCTCCGGTACCCACGATGACGTCCGGCTTGAACTTTCGCATGACATGGCTCGCCTCAAAGATGCCCTTGGTCACGCGCGCGCCTGTACGCGCGAGCTGCCAAAGGCTGGACTTGTTCAGCCAGCGCGCGTCTACGAGCTCCAGCCGATAGCCGGCTTTGGGGACGATGTCCTTTTCGATACCCTCATCATTGCCGACATATAGGATTTCCCCGTCCGGGTCCATTTCTCTGCACTTGTCCGCGATGGCAAGCGCCGGATAGATATGTCCGCCGGTGCCGCCGCCTGTTACGATCACTCTCATAAGGTACTCCTGTGATTTTGATTTTGATTCTTGATTCTTGATTTTTATTATAAATACCGCGCTAAAGCTCCGCGGATTTGGAAATGTTAAGCAGAATTCCCATCGCGCCCATAAAAATCAGAAGCGCGTTGCCTCCATAGCTGACAAATGGCAGGATAATCCCCGTCGGCGGCATAGAAGAAGTCACGACCGCGATATTGATCACGACCTGCAGCCCGACCATCATGGTAATCCCGCTCGCCAGCATCATACCGGTATAATCCCTGGCGTTCATCGCCACATGACAGCCGCGCCATACGAGCAGCACGTAGACCAGCACCAGGGCAAGGATACCGATAAAGCCCAACTCCTCTCCGATGATCGCCAGAATGAAATCGTTCTGCGCCTCCGGCAGATACAGATTCTTCTGCACGCTGTTGCCCAGACCCAGTCCGGTCAGTCCGCCGGTGCCCAGCGCGAGCAGGGACTGTACGACCTGCCAGCCGTCACCGAGCGCGTCCGCGAACGGATCCAAAAAGCTGAGCAGCCGTCCGTAACGATAACCTTCGCGGTCCGAAAACACAAAGATCACCGCCGCCGCCGCTCCCAAAGCTGCCAGCACGCCTACATGCTTCCATTGGATGCCCGCCACCAGCAGCATGCCGCCGGCGATCAGCACGACCGTAAACGCGGTTGACATATTTGGCTGTTTCATGATCAGCGCGAAATAAACGCCGGCCACCAGCAGCACCGGCACAATGCCCTTCCACCAGTCCGTCGCGCTCTTCGGTTTTTTGGAAAAATGTCCGGTAATATACAGAATCACACCAACCTTGGCGAATTCTCCCGGCATCACGGTAATCGGAAATCCCTCCTTGCCGAGCCACCGAGTCGCGCCGTTGACCGTAATGCCGAGCGGAGTAAAGATCAGCAGCAGCAGGATCAGACAGATGACCGGCACGATAATCCACAGGCGCAGCCAAAAATGATAGTCGATCCTGGAGGTGATCCACATACCGATCGCGCCACCGATGACCCAGACGATCTGCCGTTTCAGATAGTGATAGGCATCTCCCCATTCGCCGATGGCATAGTAATAGCTGGCACTAAAAATCATCACGATTCCAAATAGCACCAAAATCGTCACCAAAAGCACGATGCTCAAATCTCCGGTTTTCTGTTTTGTATGCGCTGCAAGTCTTTCCATAGGTTTTTTCAATCTTTCTTTTTTTGAAGCCTCTTTGTCCGCGCGCTACTCCGCGAGCCGCTTGACGCAGGTCTTGAAGTGGTCACCGCGCTGCTCGAAATTGTCGTACATATCCCAGCTCGCGCAGGCCGGAGAAAGCAGTACCGTATCGCCCGGCTTTGCCATCGCGAAAGCGTTTTTGACGCATTCCTCCATATGCGGCGCGAAGGAATAGTCCTTGAAGCCATGTCTTTCGGCAGCTTCGGCCAGTAATTTACCGTCTCTGCCCAGCAAAATCATATGTTTAACGCGACCCGGGAAATTTTCGATCAGTTCGTCGAATTCCTGTCCCTTGCCATCGCCGCCGGCAATCAGCAGAATGTTCTTCTGAATCGCCTTCAGCGCGATGACCGCCGCGTCTACGTTGGTTCCCTTGGAATCGTTGTAAAATTTGACGCCTCCGATCTCGCCGCAGTATTCGATGCGGTGCGGTACGCCGCCAAAGGCAAGCAGGCTTTCGTGTATGGTCTCCGCATCAATGCCGGAAAAATAGCTGATTGCCGCGGCAGCGAGCGCGTTCTGCACGTTGTGGTCGCCGATGATCTTCAGCTCATTTCGATGGCAAAGCTCAATTTCTCTGCCCTCTTCATTGCGAAGAACCAGCATGCCGTCCGCGCGCAGATAAGCGCCCAGCGGCAGCTCTTCCTTGATGGAGAACGGGATCACCTTCGCTTTGCAATCCTTCGTCAGACCGTAGCAGAGCTTATCGTCATAGTTGACGATGCAGTAACCGCTCTCATCCTGATTCTCAAAGATCCGCGCCTTGGCCGCGCCATAGGCCTCCATCGTATGATGACGATTCAAGTGGTCCGGTGTCAAATTGAGGATCGCCGAAACCGCCGGTTTGAAATATTTAATGGTTTCCAGTTGGAAGCTGCTGGTTTCCGTCACCAGCCAGTCATCTTCGTCCGCTTCCATCGCTTTGGAGATGACCGCCACGCCGATATTGCCGACCACATAGGTCTTTCTGCCGGATTTTTTGAAGATTTCTCCGGCCAGCGTGGTCGTCGTAGTCTTACCGTTGGTACCGGTAATTGCGACAAAGGTACCGCGCGCGATGCGGTAAGCGATCTCGAGCTCACCGATGATTTCCGCGCCGTGCGCCTCCGCTTCTCGGATGAACGGCAGTGTCGGATCAACGCCGGGGCTGAGAATCAGCATATCGAACTTTTCTTCTGCCACCGGAACCTCATGGAAGTAACAGTGAACCTGTTTGCCTTCCAAAAAGTTCAGCAACTGTCCGTCCACCGCATTACGCTCTTTGGCATCCTGTATCGATACCTCCGCGCCGAGCGCGAGCATGGCCTGTACGGCCGCAATACCGGATTTTCCCATGCCGACGATGAGTACTTTTTTGCCTTTGATGTTTTCCAGATTCTTGTTTTCCATAGGATTTCCTCCCTTTGTGTCTTACAGCTTTCTTACAGGTTTGCAATCAGGATAGCCAGCATACAGAAAATCAGCGTCATCCCCCAGAACAAATAGACGACGTTCTTTTCCTTCATGCCGCAAAGCTCAAAATGATGATGAATCGGTGCCATTTTAAAGAAACGTTTTTTGGTTTTTTTGAAATACGCAACCTGAATGATGACCGAGAGCGCTTCCAGGACATAGAGGAATCCCGCGATCGCCACTAAAAATTCCATTTTAAGCAGGATTGCCGCCGCGGCCAGCACGCCGCCGAGCGCCATCGAACCGGTGTCTCCCATGAAGATCCTCGCCGGATTTCGGTTATACATGAGGAAGCCAAGACACGCGCCCGCGACCGCGCCGTAAACAACCGGCGCTGCGGTCAGCATCGGGTAGGCGCCCACGCCCAGAATCACCATGCAAAAAGCCACCAGCGCCGTCACGCCGGATGCCAGCCCGTCCAGTCCGTCCGTCAGATTGACGGCGTTGCTGAACGCGATCATGACGAAAATCACGAACGGGATGTACAGGATGCCGAAATCTATATAGCGATCCGCAATCGGAATCCAGACCGCACTGCCCGCGACCGTTCCAAAGCCGGAATTGGCGTATGCGTATACGGCGAAAGCGCCGGAAAAAACGAACTGCAGCACCAGCTTTTGTTTCGGGCTGATGCCCGCGTTGTTCTTTTTGATCGCTTTTTCATAATCATCGATAAAACCGATCAGACCGAACAGCACCATGACGAGCAGGATGGCGGTCAGATGCCAAACGTCTGCCACGCCGCTGATTGCGCCGACGATTGCGGCGCAAAGTACGGTCGCGCCGATGATTGCCAGTCCGCCCATGCTCGGTGTTCCGGTTTTGGACAGGTGGGACTGCGGCCCCACTTCTCTGACGAACTGTTTAAATTGCTTTTTTTCCAGATACGGCAGCAGCAGTCTTGTAAACACCGCACCCAAAAGCCATGCTGCCGCCAGCGCGATGATAGGGTATCGTAACATCTCCATCTTTTGTATCTCCTTGCTGTTTTCGTGTTATCTCCGGTTTCCTGCCGCGCGCCTTACACCTTGCGCGCCTGCGCGTGTTCCGCGCGTGA
>ERZ825137.1705-NODE-1705-length-27403-cov-3.051704_pt1 | contig 27403 bp, 16 predicted proteins | sample MGYA00519873_ERZ825137 | MGnify/ENA primary metagenome ERZ825137 (study PRJEB31778, sample SAMEA3449190) | human gut metagenome | biome: human gut; feature: human-associated habitat; material: faeces | place: United Kingdom | collected 2010/2012 ...
CGCCTTCCGCTACTCGTTAGCATTCATGTGGTTATTAGCCTTCAGTTCCGCCACCCATGACATTGCAGCAGACGGGTTCTACATGCTGGGACTTGACACCAAGAAACAAGCCTTCTTCGTTGGTATCCGTAACACGGCCTACCGCCTCGCTATGCTCACGGGACAAGGCCTTATCGTCATGCTCGCCGGTTGGCTTGAAAAGACCTATTCTTCCACGCTCCCGGAAGAGATAGCCGTTCCCCGGGCATGGTCTGTAACCTTCTACCTGTTAGCAGTCATTTTCGTACTGCTCTTCCTCTATCACCAATTCATTCTTCCCAAACCAGAAAATGATGTTCCCGTGAAAAACGGTAACCCGCTGAATGCCTTTTTCCAAACCTTTATCACTTTCTTCCAAAAGAAGGGAATTATTGCTGCCTTAGCCTTTATTCTGCTCTTCCGTTTTGCTGAATCACAACTTGTAAAAATTGCCTCCCCTTTCCTACTCGACAATCCCGAAGTTGGCGGTTTAGGCCTAAGCACCATGCAAGTCGGTACTATCTATGGTGTTGTCGGACTGATTGCCCTCACGATAGGCGGAATCCTAGGCGGAATCCTCATGGCCAAAAATGGTCTAAAACATTGGATTTGGTGGATGACTGCCGCCATGAATCTACCCAACCTCGTGTATGTCTATCTGGCATTTACTCATCCATCCAACATTTGGCTAATCTCCTCCGCTGTCGCCATCGAACAATTCGGTTACGGATTCGGTTTCACGGCCCTCACCTACTTCATGATGCTCTTCAGTAAAGGCCCGCAACAAACCGCCCACTACGCCATTTGCACCGGATTCATGGCCCTCGGCATGATGCTCCCCGGCATGATCTCTGGCTATATCCAAGAACTGATCGGCTACCAATACTTCTTTCTCTGGATCATGCTTTGTACCATCCCCAGTTTTATTGCCGTGAAATACATTAAATTAACGTAATTTCGATATAACCTAGAACAATTTCAGTTACGGAGGTGTGTCAAATTTTGACACACCTCTTATCACATCCCCTAATCTAAATGTAAATAGTGGGACAACTCCTCCCAATGTATCAAAACCTGAGAATTGTCATCACCTTATAAAAACATGAATATCAATCTACTAAACCTCTATTCTTTTATCAGTTTCAATTCTTTTACACCAATCCGGGCTGCCAACCACGCAGAGAACTGATACTCTTCTTTTTCAGTTAGTCGTTGCTCAAAAGCCACGATAGCAACATACAAGGTGTCAGCACGCAAAGAATCCACTTGATTACGAATCACCCTGGATATTGCAAGACTTTTCACGGAAGGATAAAGAATCTTCACCTCGGGAGTAACCTGATGCCCGATCGTATCATATAACAAGTAAGAGTTCAATCTCTCGCGCAATACGGAAATTTCTTTCTCTTGTGAGGCAATCCGCTGTTTATTCTGCATATAGTAATCCTGCAACAACATATTACTAACGTCATTTTGCATCTCGATATCCTCTTTCCCGAATCCCTGATGAATCACCAGAGGAACATCATGCAACCCGTAATGCAACATCTTTTCTTTCAACGACACGATCACTTCCTCTGATATTTCCTTACCAATCAATGATACTTCAATCCGACGTTCCGGATTCTCTGTTTTCACGTAACGATCCACCACCAACGTATTCGGAAAATTAAATTCATTTTTGATAAATCGACTGGCATTCGTCTCAAAGATATTCGTCTTCACCATATTGTAGGTGATATACACACTCGGAACCATCGTCAGGAAAATGATTGAGTACACGATACGGTGTACTTTCTTTTCCCGTTCCTTATCCATGAATTTCTTTTTCGAAAAATGCATCAACCGTACCCCTAAAGTCGTGGCAACCGCAATAAATACCGAATTGATCGTGAACAAATAGAATGCCCCGAAGAAATAACTCAGGTTGCCGCTCGCCAGCCCGAACCCGGCCGTACACAACGGCGGCATTAAAGCGGTAGCAATAGCCACTCCCGGAATCACGTTTCCTTTTAACTTCGTCGAAGACGCCACGATTCCCGCCATCCCACCAAAGAAAGCGATCAACACGTCATAGATCGTGGGGGTTGTCCGTGCCAGCAATTCCGAACGAGCTTCGTTCAAAGGCGATAACAAAAAATATAAAGTAGACGTTAACACGCTGAATATCGTTGCGATCAGCAAATTACGGAAAGCCTTCTTGATCAGTTCAAAATCGTTGATCCCAACTCCCAGACCGATTCCCATAATCGGCCCCATCAGCGGGGAAATTAACATGGCTCCGATAATCACGGCCGTCGAATTCGTGTTCAATCCCAAAGATGCGATAAACGTGGCAAAAATCAATACCCACAAATTTGTCCCCCGGAACACAATTCCCTTACGGATAGCCTCCACCGTATCTTCTTCCCGCTCTTGTTCATCTGACGGGTCCAAGATTTGACGCAAATACACCCGAAAACGCTGTAATAATATCATCATACTCTAAATCTATACTACAAAAAGCTGAAAATTGCTCATATTTTTAAATCTTCGCAAAAGTATAAAATCTATTACATATTCTTCCATTTCCCCCATATATAAAAGAACTAACAATAAATGAAACGCCCCCAAGAGCTTATTATCAAATTTCTTGGGGGCGACTCCATACAAGAACAAACTGGTTCTTATACCATAATGAGCTGTTATTTTATGATCTCAACAAGAACGCAACGATTCCACTCATCCTTGTCATAACGAGAACTAACACCTTTATGATCTTTCACGATACGGTCTTTATTTATTCCGTATTTACTAATAAACATATCAGCAACCGCATTCACGCGTCTTTCCGAAATAATCATATTTGCTTTTTCTGTTCCTCGTTTATCAGCAAAACCGGTTAAACGAACACGCACATCGGGGTTTTCTTTCATAAATTGAACCAAGTTGTAAACCCCAACCTCCTGAGTAGGATCAATTTTTGAACTGTTGAAAGCAAAGTTTATCGTTGTCGGTAAAGCCTTAAATATCACGCTATTTTCAGCTGCTGGAGCCTCCTGTCTTACCACTTTAACCACGGTGTCCGGGGTACGACGAAGCAATTCTTTGATTTGTGCCTCTTGCGCTTTTGTCAGACTCTGAAGGTCTGCATACTGTTTCTGGCTAACAGCCTTTTTAAATGAACGGTTTTTGAATCTGAAAGTAACCCCGACACTCAAATTACTAATCCCGTCATTAGGGAACCCGCCTCTGGTCACGAGATCATCATCCAAAATCATCCCACCATATTCCAAATTCAAATCAAAACGTTGAGATAACCGGAAACGAGCTTGAATACCTGCATTAATTGTAAAAGACTGATCACTACCGATAAAAGCACCACCTATTCCAGCAAAAGGTACCAAATCAAAGCAACGATTCTCGTTGTAACGACCGAAGAAGTTTAACAAACCAAACATAAAGTCTCCATGAACAGCTCTGTAATGCTTGTGTAACATCGTTTTTCCGTTATTTTGAAATCCATGTAGAGCACCTCCTAAACCTTGAACTCTCACTCCCCACCAAGGTGTAAACCATTTACCAACAGACAAGGCCGGCATAAAGGTTAATCGATCACCGAACTTTGCATCAGTAGACCCCTCAGCATAGAGGGTTTGAGCCCCTAAATTCAATGAAATAAACCAATTATCCCAAAATTTGTTAGTTTCAAATGATGTTTTATAACCCGGCAGTTTCTTTTCCTGATTATTCTGCGCAAACGTAGAAATGTGTAATACTACCAATAGTACTAAAAATACGATTTTTTTCATTTCGAAATAGTTAAAGTTTATATTGCAACCTTTCTCAAATAAAATTGGAGAAAAACGCCGCAAATGTATAAAAAAACAATTACTGTATTTTATTATACACAAAATAACTACATCTTTATCGCTAATAATCTTAGAACGTGATCTTTAAGTTCACGGAAAAAGTACGTCCGAAACCATAGAAAACCTTAGCTGTATCTTTATTATGCCCAGCACCATCCTCCGCATCAGCGATATACTCTTTATCCAAAAGATTATTCACGTTCGCGAAAACCATCACGCCAAACATCTTACTCAACGGGAACCGATAGTTGATATTAGCATCCAGAACACCATATGCCGGCATTCTCCAAGGAGATTCAAATGCTTTTTCAGTTCCCAAATCATACCCTAAAGAAGGAGTAAACTTTGCATAATTACGGGCAAAATGAGAATAATCCACTTCCACATGTACCCCTTTCAAAAACTGATAACTTCCCCCCAAAGTAAAAGTCGTCTGTGCGGAATTACCCACACGCACATCCTTCATTTTCACAACATTCTGAGCATGATTCTCTCCCCCGACCTGGTTTACCGGATCTCCATTCTTATCAACCGGTTCTCCGGATGAATTATAAGCATATCCTTTACCGTCTCCATTCCAATGCCAATCACCCATGGAAAACATCCCGGTAACCTTCAGATCTTTCAACGGACGTAACACGAAATCAACCTCAATCCCTTGATGTAACGCATCCAACCCGGTCAAATTCACCCGCACCCGTTCCCCGTTCTTCTCAAAGAAATTGGCCAACGTCTTATCCATCCATGAAGTACGATACAAATTCACGTTGGCATCCAACCAAGATGAACGAAAACCGTACCCCAACTCAAAAGTAAACACCTTCTCGTTCACGGCATCCGGATTCGTCTCGTTACTCACATCCTGCTGCAAAAATACTCCACCTTGCATGTAAGGAGCCCGGGAAAAATACCCAATATTTGCAAATACATTATGATGATCCGTCAAATTATAATTCGCCCCGGCTTTTACCGTTCCACCCAAGAAACTCTCCTTATCCGATTTCGCCTCATTTTTCGAATAATAAAAACGATCTTTCCGCCAATAAGTTATATTTGAAAGAGACCCGGCAACAAACATGCTCAAAGCATCCCGGTTATATTCCCCTTGCGCAAAGAAACCTTCCTGCATCATATAACCATCATAATCACGGTAAACAATATCCCCTTTCTTCAATTCCTTGTTTTGCCATGTATAATCGTCAGCCTTATATTTTACATTCATCCGACTATCATCAATAAAATATTTTCCCCCATACAAATCCACGATCTCATTATAATGCTTTCCTTTATAATAGCGTAAATCAATTCCCCCGTATACATCAAAATATTGTCCCAGTTTGGTCGTATATGTAGAAATCAATCCATACCAATTATGCTCGTTCCGGCTCATAGCCATGATCATTTCCGAACCGGTCACACTTATCGAATTCAAATTATAAACAGCCGTATAATTAAATGTCCCATCGGCTGCTCTGAAATCACCCGTCGTAGGCTCCCCCTTCGAAGTTCCATACCAATCATATTTATGAGCTTTATTAGAGCGTCCTCCATATCCGCCTCCTCGCCCTAAAGACAAGTAAAGCACGCTAGACAAACTTGACTTATCGTTAATCTCCCAAAGGTGATTCAATGAAATTTGAGGCTTGTGATATTTATTATATGCCGAAACTTTCCGCACCTTCTCTCCTTTCCAATCTGCAAAACCGTAAGATGGATTATACTTCGTATCATCCAACTTCTCCCAAGCCTTGATAAGCATCTTATCATTCCTATTACGTTGATTATGCCATTGCGGAGCACCAAGAGCAGTTAGGGACAATTCATGATTCTCTCCTAATCTCTTGGAAACATTAATAAAATAAGAGTATCCCACGAAATCTGTTCCTTGTATATACCCGTCCCCCCAAGTTCTTGCTCCCAAAATAGACATGGCCCATCCATTTTTTAACAAACCGGTAGAGAGGCTAAAAGCCACTTTGTTATAACCATCATTCCCCACTCCGTACGAAACAGAACCTCCGACCTCTGCATTCGTCGTATTCGTCACGATATTAATAGAACCGCCAACAGACGGCACTGCAATCTTTGATGCCCCTAATCCTCGTTGTACTTGAATAAAACGGGTCACATCTGACAAACCTGCCCAGTTGGACCAATAGATTCCACCCCATTCCATCTCGTTCACGGGTACCCCGTTCACCATCACGGCTATATTCTCCGTCTCGAATCCCCGCAAATTAATCCGTCCGTCTCCAAATGCCCCCCCCCTCTTTCGTGGCATAAACGCTCGGCAAAGATTTCAATATCTCCGGAAATTCCTGTGTTGAAAGCTTCTCTTCGATCTCTTTCGCAGTCACCACCGACAAGGCTACCGGAGTCTTCCGGTCCACGGCCAAAGAACCTTTCACCACCACATCTGCCAAATTAATATATTCCGGCAACATTCCCACTGTCCCCAGATCCATCTTTTTATCATCCACAACAACACTTTTTTTCACTTCCGAATAACCTACACTCCGAAATACCAACACCACCGTTCCCAAGTTTTCTATCTCCAATTCAAAATATCCATCCGCATCCGTGGCACACCCGACTGTCGTACCCTCCACGTTCACGGTAGCCCCAACCAACACCTCTTTTGACTGAGAATCAACAACTCTCCCCTTAATTACCCCTTTTGCCATGATATTCCACGACATACCTAACAGGAACATAGTCCCACAGATCACCTTTAATAACATGCTCATATCACCCTTATTTTAACTCAACAAACAAAGTACCTACTATTTAGCACAAATCATGCTTGCGAAGGTAAGTATTTATTTACAACACTCCTAATCATTTATTAGTTTTATTATGCAGTTGCGATGAGATGTTCATAATCAGAAAAAAAGGTATTCTTCCAAACAAATTATCGAAAAAAATCTAGCAAATTTTGCATATAAAAAAGAGGTGCCCATATCGTCAACATTCACTCCTTTAACCTCCATCAGCTTCGCCGCCAAGAGAGTACGGCGAAGCCGGAAGGAATCTGAATATGACTTTCAGGGCTTCCTCTTCAAAAGCACACCATCAATTCAATCGATCCGATAAAATCAAAAATTCCTATCTTCCCCTCCTCCTTAACAAAATAAAGACTGCGGCAACCAGCATCAAACAAGGCAAAATCCAAGACAGGAATATATCCCAGAAACGCACAAGAGAACCGCCAACTTTATAATCATCATCCAAAAGTGCCGGTCTACGAACATCAATAGGTACCTCGCCATCCGACAACCAATAAAATCCCCCCATAATCAAAGTGTAATTGGCAGAACGAATTCCCGCACGTCCCATACTCAACTCTCCATTGCTAATACAATCGGCATCCCCCAAGATTATGATTCGCTGTTCACGTTCCCCCACCTGACGAGTCAACGCCACCGAAGTGATATATTTCTGTTGAACCTCCCCGCTGGCAACATCCAAGCTTACAGAATCATCTACAAAATCTGTTGTCTGCAACTCATTCCATACCAACGAATCCGTCTCAAACAACGGGGTCAGCTTAAATCCTTTATCTTCCCCGTATGTCAAAGCAGAAGCAGAAGGCATTGTCACACAATACCCTTGATCCAATATGGCTCCAAAATAATATATTTGTTCACAAGCCTCCCGAGTTGGTAAAGTCTGAATTAATTCCGGGGCAAAATCCTTTGTCGGTTTAACCAGAATACCCGGCACCATCTGTACCCCAAAATCTGCCAAAACAGGCCCCATAACATCCCTCCTGTTCGGTTCACTCAGGATGATCAAATTCCCTCCCCGGGCAACATATTTTTCCCAATTCACCCGTTGTTCCGGTGTAAACGGACTACGCATTTCCGCAAGCAGCAAAATATTAATCTCTTCCGATATTTCATTATCCAAAGAAACCTCTTTTACATCAAACCCTTGATTCATCAACGCATAACGAAAATGCCGATCTTCCCCGAAAGCCGTGTAATTTCGATCTCCGGTCTGATGGATATTCCGTTCTCCATGTCCGGTTACAACTCCCACGGTCGGCAATTTCATGGCCAGCCTCTTCATCGCTGCCGTAATCTCGGCCTCCTTCGGCATCCGGTCCATTCCTCTGAATATGCGTAAAAATGTCTTTTCCCCACTTTCCCGTTCCAACACTCTCACAAACCAATTATCCTCTCTCACTAAATCAATTTTCGCTCTTATTTGTTCCGGAGTCAACACCTTTGTCGAATCCAACCCGTAAATTGTCATTGCCTCATGCGCCCGTTCTTTCAACGATTTAGTCTGCATATACCGACTCGGTTCCACCCCAAGAAGCGTATCATAATAATACACGTATTTCATCTCAATTTCCGGTTTGAAACGAGTATAATGACGGAAATTCTGCTGGTCAGACTTGTAAGCGCTAGGTACTCCCCAATAGATATTATTATCATCCAACAAATTTACGTAGGTCGTAATAGTCAATCCTCCTTTTAATTGGGAGATCACTTCCTGACTATGCTCCGTTAAAGTATTTCTTTTGGTAGCGGTGGCATCATAGTAGGTCATCAAAGACGGACGAGAAGTAAAATACCCTAATACCACAATAACCATGATCACCCCTAGATACTGTCCAGATGTTTTTGTCCACCGTTGTTTCTGCCGAGCGGCTTGCAAACGGATCGTCGCTAAAGTCAGAAACATAGCTGTCACGATGATAAAATACAGTAAATCTTCACTACAAATCAATCCCCGAATAAACTCATTCGCCCGTCCGGAAATAGAAAGCCAATAAGTGATTTCCCGTACGAACTCAACATCCTGCCACATACTTCCCACGTAATTTAACACGCCCAAAATCGTCAAGGTCAGCATGGCCGCCACCACTTGATACGAAGTCAGGCTAGACATGAACAACCCGACCGCCGCATAAACACAAAGCAGCAAATACAACCCCAGTAATCCGGTAAACACCATCGGATAGTCAAAATCCTTAATGGAACACCAGGCCACGACAATATAAATTAACAACACGAACATCATCACCAATCCGTATATCATCATAGACAAATACTTACCAAAAATAATCTGTCTGTTCGTCACGGGTGAAGAATACAACAATTTGATGGAACCACTGCTCAACTCCCGGCTCATCACTCCCATGGTCAACAGAGGAATGTACAAATACAAATATCCCTGAATTACTGGAAATATTCCACCGCTCCATTGATCCACAAAAAGTTTGTATGTCAAATCCGACAAAGAGTATCCCAACTCCTTACCCATAACCATTCCTGCCAGATGTCCCCCGAAAATTCCGGCACTCTGGAACGTGAAAATAATCAATATCAACCACGCAATGGGAGAATAAAACAAAGATTGTAACTCCGCACGTGCTATATCATATATATTTCTCATACTATCCTATTTTATTATTTCTTGATTTTAGACAATTCGGCAAAAATATCATCCAAAGAACTTTTCTCCAGCCGGACTTCAGTCAGTCGCCAATCTTTCGCAACACTGGTCTGCACCACTCTCTCGATCATTTCTTGAGGTGAGTCAGAAAACCGTAACCGATAATTCGATCCTCCCAATTCATCCACGTCAACCACCCCGGGGAGCTGCTTTAATTCCTCTATCGGTGGAGCTGCTACCAACGTGGCAAACACCGTGTTCGGTAAAATATAGTTATCAAACTCATCCACTGTACCGGAAAAAACCAAAGTCCCCTGCCCGATCATCCGTATATAATTACAGGTTGCCTGTACCTCCGAAAGAATATGAGTAGACAAAACGACCGTACATTCTTCGGCAATCGCTTTAATCAAGTGCCGGATCTCTAAAATCTGATTCGGGTCCAACCCGTTTGTCGGCTCATCCAGTACCACGAAATCCGGACGATGGATAATCGCTTGAGCAATACCCACCCGCTGCTGGTAACCACCAGACAAATTATGAATCAGCCTTTTTCTAAAATGAGAAATACCGCAACGTGCCAGTACCTCATCCACGACCTTTCCTTCCTCCGCCCGGGCAATCTGGCGTAACCGGGCACAATAAGTCAGGTATTCCTCCACCGTCAAATCCGTGTGTAAAGGAGGTTTTTGAGGCAAGAAACCGATATGCCTTTTCGCTTCCACCGGATTATCCCGCATATCAATTCCCTTGATAAACACGTTACCTTCAGTTTGTTTCAACACTCCGCAAATAATATTCATGGTGGTAGATTTACCGGCCCCGTTAGAGCCGAGTAAACCGTAAACACCATTTTGAGTAATTTCAAAATTAATATCCCGTATCGCCCACTGCACACTATAGCGATGCGACAGGTTTTCCACCTTTAAAATTGATTGTTCCATACAATGATTTATATAATAGTTTACCCGACGAATAGACTTATCCGTCAACATCCTTTCAATAATTTTGAATTAACAATCAGTTTTCGTTATAGCTACGATTCCTGGGTTTATACAACATTTCCACGATCTCCCCGGCAACTCCTTCTTCTTTCCATTTCAACCCTTTCGTCTCAACATCATAACAATAAACAGCTCCTCGATACTCTCCGTTCGGGGCATCTACTGCCACATACAATTCTGATTTATCCTCATTTAATATCATTTTTTTGATCAAACTACCGGAAACTCCCACGGTATAATCCGATTGCGTCGGGAAATTTCCCGCAGACAAATAATTATAGCGATAAATCTCGTTTCCAACCGAATAATACAAAATATTCTCTTTCGTGCTTGATGCAAACACACTTTGGCCATTTATTTCCGCTGCCGCCGGATATACCGATTTAAATTCAAAAACCGTAACTTTTGACCAATTAACATATTGCTCGGATATATTCAGATATACCACCTGATTTTGTCCATTCTTATCTTCCAACAGAATAAGTATATCTTCTTCGCTTACCCCAAGAAGCATTCCATATATTCTATCCACTTCAACCACTTCATCTCCGTCCTTGATCGGATGAGGCAAGACATCATTCGCACTAAATAAAACTTGATTCTTCATGTCAAATGCCAACAAATACCTATGATACTTTTCTCCATAAACAACCACTCGATCAGACAACTCTGCATCCGGGAAACTTCCATATTTTCCCGTTAATCCCTGTTGAAAATTATTCCGGAAATAAGCGTTATGACAATCATAATCCAATGTTTTTCCATCAGTCATAATATACAAATTATGATCTTTTTCCAGTATCCGATCCACCCCCTCTTCCGGGTAAGCGATCTCTTCCAGCACCTGCATCGTATAATAATCCAATTTCAAAAAACGGAAAGGATTCCCTGTAACAAGATAAATATAAGGGGTATAATATTCCGTTGGAGAGCAAACTATAGCTACCGGCTCAGTTCCCAAAGGTATCCCCGCATTATTCAACGCATACACATCTTTTTCAAACCCTCTCTCCGGCCAGTTATCATTACGGAAAGAAATTATCGAATGCCCGTCATATTTACTGAAAAGCAAAAGACCTTCGTCATAAGGATTAGGTACTCGCAATTTAAACTCCTTGAAAATAGCTCCATCCTCATTATAAACCTTCAAACGGCAAGGAAAAAGTCCGCAACTATCATAAGCATACGTCAAAACTCGCTCTGTTGAAACTACCTCATAATTGATCTGCCATTCATACGACAAAGCTTTATCTTGACTTTCCTGCTTCATTTCGGGAGCTTCAATCATAAATTCTACGTTTCTCTCCGCATAATACAAGGTATCCAACTCCATCTTAAACGATAAGTAAGAAATGGCATTTTCACCCATTTTCGTCTGGTCATCCAAACAACCGATCAACGAAAACAAAACTACAACGATTGATATTAATTGTTTCATCTGCTCTGCTTTTTAATTCATTAAAAATCTACTACTCGTAAGGCCACGGTGTTGCTTCGGGAAACTCCATACCAAACTCCGGATGTAACTTAAAATAATCATACATTTTTTTCCCACACAAAATCACTTGAATCATGCGACTAACATACTCCTCATAACTGATTGGTCCACCCCAGTATTCCATCATTTTCTGATACTTTTCCGGACGATAAGCCCCCCAGTACACGAACTCCAAAGCATACCACCAATCCGGTTCCTGCAAATAATTACTAAACACCACCTTACTCTGCAACTTTTCCTTTACACCCAACCCGAACTCATCATTTACCTCCAAATCCAACACGATCCGATACACAGTGTCTACCATCGGGTCTATTTTACTTCTCAACAATTCGATCGGGATATAAGCATTCACGGAATCCTTATCCATCACAAATTCCCCAGGCAACAAGGTATAAACATCTTCCGGAGCTGTCGTTAAGTCTTTATTTACATTAACCTTAAACTTCCTACTCTCTCCAAGAGGTTCCCCCAATACTTTCACCGGAACCTGCACCGTGTAGGTTTCCACATCCATCAGCATCTCTCCCAAACGACAGATAAGACTGTCCTTTACAAAATAAACACGGTCTATATCCTCGTAATACCCGCTTTCTCCATTTTCATCACACCCTGCCAATAAACAGGCCGCAAACACGATTAACAATATATATAACTTTCTCATCTTTTTATATTTATTGGTTAGTAACTCCATATTCCTGCTCGGACTTAGGCCATGGAAGAACAAAAATATCCTTGGAGGGAACTATATCTACTTTATCTTGAAAATCCCGGAAACCTAAGTTATGACACTTGTAAAAACCAAACATCTGGCCTTCCCCGTAAAATTCTCTCATGCGTTCCCTCGTCATCTCCTTCATAAATTTATCCCGCGAATCAACCAAGGACACCTCTATATCGGCTAATCCTCTACTCCCTCGAACTGCATTTAAATAATCGAGTGCCTTCTCTTTATCTTTCGAATAATTTACCTCTGCCAAGATATAGTACATTTCAGGCAAACGCACCAAACAACTTCCTCTAAAATAGAGGGTTGGTTTATTACTTGCCATCTCCGTCGAATTCAAAAGTCGAATAAAAAGATGCCCGTCATACCCCTTATCCTGGAAAAAGCTTGTATATCGCAAATCCTTACTATCTGCCGTAAATTGTGCCACCTCGTACAAAGCTTTTATATCTGTCCGTTGAGATGCATTCAATGTAACAGCATTATTCAAGAACAATTCTTTATAATCCGTGTACATTTTATTGGTAAATACCCCCCAAAGCAACTCCGTGTGCTTCCCGTAACGTTTTACATGATCGAAATTCTGCCGTTCTGTCAATCCCACTTCCGGAGAAGCAACCACTTTATCCGCATAATAAGCGGCACTATCCAAATCCCCTTTGGTATAAAATACCCTGGCCTTAATCGCCCATGCGGCGTACAAATTACAATGTGAATAACGTTTCTTATGATAAGAATCTTCTGCAAAATCATTATAAATATCACCATCCCCAGCCAAATTACGTGTAGCCACATTCAAATCTGCCAACACATTATCGTAACACTGTGCCAACGTGTAGACTTTCTTATTACTCAAATCAAACGTATAGGCATAAGGAATTCCTCCCGCCTCCGGATTCGTTCGGTAATTATCACAAAACAAACGCATTACCTCGAAATGTAAAAAAGCTCTTACCGCATAGGCCTCACCCTTGATTAATTTCAAGTCTGGATCCTTATTTAAAGCCTCATGATCTACATTGACAATCACATTATTCACATAAGAAATACACTCATACAACTTCGTCCAGATAGATTCTATCTGCTTTTCCATCCGCTGATCCTTATAATTATAAACCGAGGCATACTTAATATAAGCATATTTACTAGCGGTCCACCCCTCGCTCGCATCAGCAAACAACCCGTATTCATCTCCGAACTGCTGGGCAAGAACATCTACCAATCCCCAATTCATCATCATCCCGAATAACTCCCCTTGGGCCATCGACGCATAAATCCCGTACATCGCATCCCGATATCCTTGCACGTCTTTAAACTGCTCATCCTGAATTAACTCCCCCTCCGGCTTGATATCCAAAAAGCTGTTACAACTACCCAACGAAAGTAGCATCAGCATCACCATCCAAATATATCCTCTATTTTTCATATCATCTGTTTTAGTAGTTCGTATCAAAATGCTGCACTAAGCGAAAATTCAAAACTCCGGGCGAAAGGATACGAAAACCCTCGTTCCTGCTTGATCGTTGAAGCCCGGAACACGTCATTCATCAAGAACTCCACCCGCAAACGGCTCAAATAAAGTTTTTGACAAATCTCCGGGGTAAAATCGTATGAAAGGCTCAAACTCTGCATATTAACCATATACTCGTCCCGAACAAAACGGCTGGTAATATCAGGAGTTGTCTGATCTGCAATATTCTTGTATTTCACCCGATCACCCACCTTTTTCCAACGACTATGGAACACTCGTTTATCCGCATTACGTTGCGGATTGGCTCCTTCCACCCGGGTAACCAACGTCTGGTTATAAACCGTTGCCCCCAACTCGTAATTAAACAACATATTCAACGAAAATCCTTTAAACGTCAAGTAAGTACCGAACGTTCCGGATAACGTCGGATCTGAATCCCCGTACGTCCGTTTATCCCAGTAATTATAAACAAAAGTTGGATTACCGAAACGATCAATAAAAACTTCCTGTCCGGTAGCCGGATCAATCCCCCCGGACTTCACGGCTTTCACGGCACTCAAGGATTCACCTTCCACGTAAACAGGCGGCGGCAACAACGTCCCCTCTGCCGTGTTCAACTCCTCGTTCATCTTTTCCAACGCATTACTGATCTTTTTAATTTTATTCTCGTTATGCTGCATATTTAACGATAATGACCAATTCAAGTATTTATTGGAAATTGCCACGACCCGAGTTTGAAGCTCAATACCGGTATTTAATAATTTACCCATATTTTCCTTTGCCGTCGTCGTTCCCACGGAAGGAGCCTTTGCCACATCCAACAACAAATTATCTGTTGTCTTGTTATAATACTCCAGCGTAAAATCCAATCGGTTCTTAAATAAAACTACATCCAATCCGACATTATAAGTCAAGGCTCTTTCCCACTTTAGGTCCGGATTACCGATAGCCATGGGAATCGCACCAATCCCTTTGTCATAATCCAACCCGGCATCATACTTATAGGTTGTCATTGCCTGATAGGGAGAAAAAGAAGCGTTACCGGTATATCCCAAGCTCCCGCGTAATTTAATCCTATCCGTTCCTGACATATTCAAAAATTTCTCTTTATGAATATTCCATCCTAATCCCAAACTCCAGAAAGGAGTGAAACGCTGATCCTCTCCGAATTTGGAAGACCCCTCGTATCGAATAGAAGCATCAGCAAAATAACGGTCATCATAAATTACGTTAGCATTCAAAAATAATCCCATAGAACGCTCCAATCCTTGACTTCCTTGCGGAGTTGCACCTTCCGGATACCTTGTCGCAAAAGCGGGATGTCCCAATTTATCCGAATAAAGCCCAACTGCCGTATAACCATTACCATTGTTTTCCGAAGATTGTATGTTCGCACCTCCCATAGCGTTCAACAATGTTCCCGTTCCAAACATCTTATTATAAGACAAGGTTACACGTCCTTCATAAGTCATCGATTTCTTATTAGATATTTCAATCCTCCCGGATTCGGAAGCCTCTTTGTTATTAAATTCATGTGCTTCCGGAGAAGTAAATTTTTCCGTATCATCTTTTGACTTATTCAATGAGAAAAAACCTTCCACCCGGAAACCCGGCAAAACCTCCACACGTAAATCCAACACGTTATTTAAATAAAACTGCTCGCTTCGGTCATAACTTCCCAAAGTAGCCTCGAATAACGGATTGGGAACATTAAAACTCAACACCTTATTTAACGAGCCATCCAAATTATAAGCCCGGTCATAAGGGTTCAACTCAACATACTTATTAAAAGTTCCATAAGGAGACTCCTCACTATTCACCGAGGTTATTGTTGTTGAATTGGAAACATAAACCTTATCCTGTTTGTTATATGACAATCTGAAATTCAAAGAATAACGATCACGTTTTGATTTTTTCATCACCCCCTGTTCCGAACCGTAACGGGCCCCCAGAGTATAACGGATATAATCATCCCCCCCGGCAATATTCAAATTATGATTCTGTGAAACAGAATTACGCAACGGCTTGGACAACCAATCCGTATCCACTCCTTCCCGTACCCGCTTGAATTTTTCATTATACTCAATATCTTTCTCGTATTGCGATTTTCCACTATCATCATACACCCCTGCCAAACGCTCGTACTCCAATTTTTCCGCCGCATTCAACAAATCATAATCCCGCACGTCTGGAATTGATGTCCGCAAAGTTCCGCTATAGGAAACCCGCAACTTTCCGGCACGTAAAGGTTTTGTTGTGATCACCACAACCCCTTTGGCCGCTTTGGAACCGTACAAGGCTGAAGCCGAAGCATCCTTCAACACGGTCACCGTCTCCACGTCATTCATATCCATATCAAAAACATAATCCAAATCGACTTCTGCCCCATCCACTATAAAAGTCGGTACATTGGATGATCCCTCGAAACTACTCCGACCGCGGATCAAAATTTCCGGCCGCGTGTTCGGATCGGATCCCATCTCGTTGTTTTTCACAATCTGCAAACCTGGAACAAAAGCAGCCAAACTCTGCAAAAGACTTTTTGTGCCTACGCTCATCAGCTGTTGTCGACTCACCACGGTCGCTGACCCCGTAAAACTATTTTTTGATTTATTTCCCATCCCGGTAACGATAACTTCATCCAATTTCTCCTCCTCGGAATGCATCACAATTTCAAGATTCTCCTTTATGAAATCCTTTACCACCACTTCCCGCGAAATCATTCCGATAAAAGAGAACACCAAAGTCACTGTTTCATTTTCATCTATAAAGTGCATCTTAAACTTTCCACTTGCATCCGTGGCCGTTCCGGTAGAAGAACCTTTCAATATAATCGTCACCCCCGGCAACGGAACCCCATGCTGATCCTTTACAATCCCGGAGACACGCCAGACTCCTTTCTCCTGAGCCTGCTCATCCTTTTGCGGACTAATGACAATCACATGATCCACGATTTGATACTTGAGAGCCGTTCCTTGCAACACGTGATCCAAAATTTCCGATACCGTTGCATCTTTCACGGACACGGAAACTTTCACTCCCTTCACTTCATTGTCATTGTAGAAAAACTCGTAATCAGACTTTTCACTCAATTCATTCAGTACTTCAATAAGACTTACAGATTTTTTCTCCATAGACAACTTGGCATTCTGAGCCATACTTCCTGCCGACACGGAGAAAACTGCAAACAACGATAGAATAAGACAAAGTTTCATAATCGTACAGATTTTTTTTAAGGCAGACCATCCCCCTGCCCTTACATTCGGTTTTTTTTTCATAACTTTGTAGGGTTAAATTGTTTATATCAGAATCAATTTTTCAATGAAACGGGAAGTGGTACGAACACCTCCTGTTTTTTATTGTATTATTATTGTGTTTCCTTTCACCTGAAATTTAATATCTGTTGTCATCTCTATCATCCTCAAAACTTGGGATATATCTGAATATTTCGGTAAAGACCCCGTGAAACGTTTTTGCTTCATCGAAGTGTTCGAGAAGAAGAAATCCACATTATACCAGCGGGACAACTTCCGGATGACCCCCTCCATATCCTCACTGGAAAATGTAAATCGATCCAACCTCCACATGGAATACAATTTGGTGTTTACCTCTCGGACAATCATCTCTTTTCCTTGTAACAACGCCTGTTTACCGGGTGTCAACGTCACCTTTTCCCCGTTAATCTTATCATCCACCTCAACCCGACCTTCCACAAGAGTCGCATGACTATTCTCCTCATCTTCATATGCCGACACGTTAAAGGATGTTCCCAACACCTTCACATCCATATCCCGCGTTTCCACAATAAACGGAGCCACTTCATTCCGGACCACTTGAAAATAAGCCTCGCCCGTCAAGTAAACCCGCCTTTCATTACCGACAAAGTGAGCAGGATACCTCAATTCAGAAGCACTATTCAACCAAATTTCCGTCCCATCATCCAGCACGATCTTGTACTCCCCTCCTTTAGGAATCCGCAACGTGTGCCATTCCGGCATCCGCGAAAGCGCAGACAAGGAATATTTCAAACTACCGTCCTCGTTTATTTTTAAAGTCTCATTCTCTGCAAAATTCAAACAAGTATCTTTCAATCCTTGTAATAACAATTGTTGTCCCTTCCCCGTGATCAACACCGCCTGAGTTCTACCCGGCTCAATTCGGGCAACAATAACTTGTTCCTCCCCCGATCGAAATGAATCCGTTATTTGCCTGTACAACAATCCTCCTACGGCAGCGACCACCAACACGGCTGCCACACTTCTCCATATGCTCCACGACAAACGGGATCTTCGGGAAGTTTTATCCATCACCTCCTTTAACTGACTCCAACATCGAGAAGTATCAAACGAAGCATACGTTCCGATTTCCCGCCGTAAAACTTCTTTATCCCGAAGCTCCTCCATCAACTTTCGGTGCCGCTCGTTTTCTGCCAACCACCCCTGAAGTCGGATCATCTCCTTCTCCGAAATGTCTTCCCGCAAATAAGCAAGGAGCAACTCATATATCTCTTTTCCCATTTTCATGTATCTTATTTCACACCTCAAACACACTCAACTAGGAAATAGGTGACAAGAGTATTAAAAAAAATCATACATTTTTATATAAACACCACCGATCCACTATATCAAAGCCACGGATACCCTATCATTTATTCTCATCCGCTCATAACTTCACGTATAACAAATATACACGTATATCCCTGCCAGCTGCAAACAAAATTGATTCAAACACCTATTTTATGGAAGATGAATGCAAGATAAATGCAGGATGAATGCTCTATAGTCTCAATGAACTATAAATAAAATACCTATCGAATCTCTGTGAAAGATAGGGTACCCCTAAGGTAGTCCTCTAGAATCATAAGCCCGGGAAAAACATACCCGCATAAACGAACAAATCTCCCAACCTTCCCCGCAAGTAAGACTTTGCTCGCTGCTTTTGAGTTTTTATCGTGTTCAAGGATATATTCAACTCTTCGGCAATCTTCCGTTCCTCTTGGCCATCCACGTATGAACGCTTAAAGATTTCCTTGCATCTATCCGGTAACTCATCAATCGCATCAAAAAGTTCCGCCACCACATCAGCTCGAATTTGCTGACAAAGAAAATAGTCTTCATCCAACTCTTCCTTGTTCAAATTCTTATAATTCCGATCCCGAATTTCCAAATCCCGAAGATAATTCAAGCACCGATGCTGCACACTATTATAAAGAAAAGTTTTTATCGTTTTTACGTTAGGAAAACCACCCCGGTCCATTTTCCAAAAGGAAAGAAAAACATCCTGTACAATATCCTCTGCCTCCGAATGATCCCGCACGATACGAGCCGCAAAGAAACATAACGCTTTATGGTACATCTCGAACAACTGTTGGAATGCTTCCCGTTCTCCCCGTTCCAGATATTTCATAAACTCCGGAGACTGAATATCAATACTATACATCAAATTCCTATACTTAATTTTGCTCTCCACCCCCTCTCGGAAACTCCCGTCCACAGGATTACTTACAAAAATAAGTATTATTTTACCAAATCAAAATAAATATTCCAAATATCAAAAAGAGCTGTCTTCCATTCGGCCGACAGCTCTCTTCTCTTTACTTATTCTTAGTTGATAACCTGATCTTATATCACGTGATTTACTTTTCTCTTCACATTCACTTTCACCTCAGGAAGACTAACCGGTCCGAAGATCGTATCTTGACTTGCTACTTTCTGCACCGGAGCAACCGCGGTAGCGTTTTCCACTTTCTCGTGATCGGCAAAAGCACATACGATTTTTTCAGCTTTAGCTTGGTTTAAACTACGTCCACCGATAAACACTGTAATTACAGCCACGAATACTATTATAATATACTTCATCATTTTATTTTATATTTAAAAATTAGACAACTATTTTTATGAACTCTCTTTATTTCGTTGTTGTTATCTTTCAACAATACAAAAGTACGACACTTCCCTCTACCGGGAAAATTATCCAAGTTATACTTTAGTTGTCACAAGGTTAAATATATGTTAGGCCTAAAAAAAGCAATCCACCCTTTTATAATTATTAACCAAGATGGTTCCCCCACACAGTAAAGGGTTTAACGGGCATTTCACGCTAAAAGCCACGCGTTAACGAAATCATAATTCACCCTCTTAAAGCTCATTTTTTTAAGAGATACAATTTATCGGGAAATCTTGATTTTATGCTGATATTTATAAAAACAGGCATAAAAAAAGAATGTAACGAAGATCATTTTAGTATCATTCGTTACACTCCGTAATAATCCTATCGGGTTAACCCGTGTAAATAGTCGTTATCGAACTTCCGATCCCGGTTTCACCTCTTTATCCGGTGAAACAAAGGAAAGCGTTCCATCGGCATTCTCGGCCATCAAAATCATTCCTTGTGACACGATGCCTTTTAACGGTTTCGGTTCCAAGTTAACCAACACGCTGACTTGACGACCGATCACCTCTTCCGGCGTGTAATGCTCGGCTATACCCGAAACAATCGTACGTTCGTCAATTCCCGTGTCCACGGTCAATTTCATCAACTTTTTGGTCTTAGCCACTTTCTCGGCAGCAATGATCGTACCTACCCGAATATCCATTTTCATGAAATCCTCATACTGGATATTCTCCTTGGCAGGGGCGGCCTTCACGGAAGCCATCTCGTTTGCTTTCTTGGTAGCTAACAATTTATCGATCTGGGCTTGAATCGTTGCATCCTCGATCTTCTCGAACAACAATCCGGCCTCTCCCAATTCATGCCCGGCAGGAATCACGCCATCACCCATTTTACCCCAATCAATCACGTCAATATTCATGAACTCACGTAATTTCTGAGAAGAGAACGGCATGAACGGTTCCATCAACGTGGAAAGGTTGGCAGAAATCTGTAAACAGATATTCAGAATCGTCTTCACCCGTCCCTCGTCCGTCTTGATCACTTTCCAAGGTTCGGTATCCGCCAAGTATTTATTACCCAAACGAGCCAGATTCATCGCCTCTTTCAACGCATCACGGAAATGGAAGGTTTCCAGACTCTTCTCTACACGTTCCACGATTTGCGGAATTTCAGCCAGAACTTCTTTATCGTAATCCGTCAACTCACCCCGTTCCGGTACCCGGTTGGCAAAATACTTTTGCGTCAACACCAGCGTACGGTTAATGAAGTTTCCATAGATAGCCACCAACTCGCTATTATTCCGAGTTTGGAAATCTTTCCAGGTAAAGTCGTTATCTTTAGTTTCAGGAGCGTTTGCCGTCAGCACGTAACGTAACACATCTTGTTTACCGGGGAACTCCACGAGATACTCGTGCAACCACACCGCCCAGTTCCGGGAAGTGGAAATCTTATCTCCTTCCAAATTCAAGAACTCGTTGGCCGGCACGTTATCCGGTAATATATAAGAACCATCGGCTTTCAACATAGCCGGGAAAATGATACAATGGAAAACAATATTATCCTTCCCGATAAAATGAATCATCCGGGTCTCCGGGTCTTTCCAGTATTTTTCCCATTCCGGGGTCAAATCTTTCGTGGCAGAAATATACCCGATCGGGGCATCAAACCACACGTAAAGCACTTTTCCCTCGGCACCCTCGATCGGAACAGGTACCCCCCAATCCAAATCACGGGTCACCGCACGAGGTTGCAAACCGTTGTCCAACCAAGATTTACATTGCCCGTATACATTCGGTTTCCACTCTTTATGTTCTTCTAGAATCCACTCTTTCAACCAGCCTTCATACTGATCCAAAGGCAAATACCAGTGCTTTGTCTCTTTCAGTTCCGGTTTGTTTCCCGTGATCGCGGACACCGGATCAATCAAATCGGTAGCGTTCAAGCTAGTTCCACAAGCCTCACACTGATCCCCGTATGCCCGTTCGTTACCGCAATGAGGACATTTCCCCACGATATAACGGTCTGCCAGGAATTGCCCTGCCTTCTCGTCGTAGAATTGCATCGAGGTCTTCTCGATAAATTTCCCCTCGTCATACAGCTTCTTGAAAAAAGCGGAAGATAACTCGTGATGCGTTTTCGAACTCGTTCGGGAATATATATCAAACGAAATACCCAATTCTTCGAAAGAATCCTTGATAATCTTGTGATAACGATCGACAATATCCTGCGGGGTCACACCCTCTTTCTGAGCCTTGATCGTGATCGGTACCCCGTGTTCATCCGATCCCCCGATAAAAGCCACATTCTCACCCTTTTTCCTCAGATATCTCACGTAAATATCGGCAGGCACGTATACCCCCGCCAAGTGTCCGATATGCACGGGTCCATTCGCATAGGGCAAAGCCGTGGTAATCAAATTTCTCTTGAACTTACTCATATATCCAGTTTATAAACTTTTGAACTCTAGTGGCGCAAAGTTAGAAAAATATTAGTTACCTTCGTACTATAATAACAAAACTTCAACTTTTATGTTACGACCTATATACCTGCAGCCGGGAGATAAGATGGCTTTAATTTCACCCTCTGGCGTTGCAACAAAAGAACAGCTGGATGCGGCCTGTTCACTCCTGACCTCTTGGGAGTTGGAACCTGTACCCGGACAACACGTTCTTTCCCGACACGGGAGATTGGCAGGCACGGATGAAGAACGATTGCATGATTTACAAACAGCTCTCGATGCCGAAGACATTCGGGCGATCTGGTGCATGGTGGGAGATTACGGGATGTTACGTATCGTACAAGAGGCGGATTATTCCATATTTCAAGGAAACCCCAAATGGGTAATCGGGATGAACGACATCACGGTGTTACACTCCAAACTCCATTCCCTCGGAATCGAGAGTTTACACGCCTTCATGCCTTCCGATTACAACACAACCTCCCCGGAAGTGGTCACGCAATTACGGAATTTCCTTTTCGGGATCATCTCCTCATACGCCATACCCGCCCACCCATTCAACCGACCGGGAATCGTGGAAACAGAAATGATCGGTGGAATGTTGCAATGGGTGCATAACCTGCATGACACTTGCATCGAACGGAACACGAGAGGGACGATCCTTTTCATCGAGGACCCGTCTAACGATCTGTACGAAATTGACCGGAACGTGAAATGTATGAAATACACTGGAAAATTCCAGCACTTAGCCGGATTGATCGTCGGGGAATTCGGGAAAGACTCGACCCCGGAATTTAAAGAAGAAGTGTATAAATTGATTCATGACGCCGTGGAAGATTACACGTACCCCGTGTGTTTCGGTCTTCCGGCCGGACACGTGCGCAACAATTTCCCCTTGATTCTGGGAGCAAACGTGGAATTAATCGTTCACCCGAAAGGAGCGGAACTACATTTCCCCTGATCACGTACATACCATGAACAGAATTTTATTGGTAATCCTATTTTTAATTTACACCACAATGAATAATATTGTTTATCCGGCAAAGCTGGACACCCTATACCGGGCGATTGACTATCGCCAGTCACAACACGATTTGCCCTTGATCGGCATTTCTGCCAATTTCGAAAACGGGAACTCGTGTATCGAACACTCGTACGTGATCTCGATCCTGCAAGCGGGAGCCATACCCGTGCTACTTCCCGTGCATAACGATATCGAAACACTCCGGAAGACCATCGAAACACTCGATGGATTGATGCTTACCGGAGGTGGGGATATTAATCCGCTGTACGGGAACGAGGAGCCTCTCCCCCCGCTCGGAAGTATTGATGCCGCCAGAGATCAATTCGATTTCACGCTGGTAAAACTGGCAGCCGACCGACAAATCCCCATCTTCGGAATCTGCCGCGGACACCAAATCATTAACATGGCTTTCGGGGGGACAAACTATCAGGACATCTATTCCCAGCATGAACAGCAACTACTGAAACACAGCCAGTCCATCAGCCGGGAATTCGGTTCCCACACGGTAAACATTGTCAACAACACCGTACTCCATTCTGTTCTCGGAACAGACTCCTTGATCGTGAATTCATACCATCATCAAGCAGTCAAAGACGTGGCTCCCGGATTCCGGGTAAGTGCCACCTCTCCCGACGGGATCGTGGAGGCCATGGAAGGGATGCCCGGACACCGCATATTCAGCGTGCAATGGCACCCGGAGAAAATGGCAGTTCGCCCGGATGAGCAAATGATGAAGTTATTTCATTATTTTGTCGACGAAGCTGCTTTGTTCAGAAAAGCCAAGGAAATTCACCGCAAGAGCCTAATCATCGATTCACACTGCGATACCCCGATGAAATTCACGGAAGGCTTCAACTTCGGGGAGCGACACGAAGAGGTTAAAGTTGATCTCCCAAAAATGCAGGAAGGACAGGAAGATGCCGTTTTCATGGTAGCCTACCTGCATCAAGATGCCCGGGATGACGAATCCTTACAGGCAGCCACACAGAAAGCCGTGGATATTCTTTACCAAATATCCGAACAGGTGAAGCTGAATGAAAAACAGGTAGGCGTTGCCTATAACGTCGATGACCTGATCTATTTAAAGAATGCCGGGAAGAAAGCTATCTTTCTCGCCATCGAGAACGGGTATGCCATAGGCAAAGACCTCGGCAATCTTTCCATGTTCAAAGACATGGGGATCACGTACATCACCTTATGCCATAACGGGAGTAATGATATTTGTGATTCCGCCAAAGGAGAACCGGAACACAATGGCTTGAGCCCGTTCGGTCGCAAAGTCGTGAAAGAGATGAACCGCCTCGGTATCATCATCGACATTTCGCATACCAGCGTAAAAACGGTACAGGATGTACTGGAACTCAGCACGGCACCCATCATTGCTTCCCACTCATCCTCCCGGGCTTTATGCGATCACCCGCGGAATCTTACGGATGATCAGATCAAAGCAATCGCAGCCAAAGGAGGAGTAGTACAGGTATGCCTCTACAACTGGTTTTTAAATAAACAACCAAACCCGACGATTCTGGACGCCGTGGCACATATCAATCATATCGTGCAACTTGTCGGCATTGACCACGTGGGTATCGGCACGGACTTTGACGGTGATGACACGGAAAAACTAATCGGTTGCCGGGCTGCCAACGAAGTAATCAACCTCACGGTTGAACTTCTCCGGCAAGGATACACCGCCGAGGAACTGCATAAATTATGGGGAGATAATTTATTGAGAGTGTTAAATACCGTGCAAAACGCATAAAATTAATCTTCCAATTTTTCCCATTTCACGACATCAGCAACCACCGCAACATAGTCCCGTCCCAACTCGTCATAGTCCGAGAGAGTGACGGAGACTTCCCCTGCGGGGAGATCAAATTCTCCCAAAGAGACCCAACCTTCCCATTGCCGAGGTTGAAAAAAGTGATCTAATTCCACTCCAACTTGTTCTTCTCCATTTGCGGAATTAACGGTGTAATGATAAATCACACCTTTCTGCGCACCAAAAGACGCAAACCCATCAATATTTCGTCTTGATACTCTTGCCGATATCCGATACTTTCCCCTGGCCTCCAAGTTGGTTCGCCATGTTGCAGAGTAATCCCCTTTACCAAATCCTTTAAAATAACAACTACGCACGGAATCTCCATAATAATACATATCCACGGAAGGCGTCCAGCGAGACGGAATCGTTCCCCCAATACTTCTCGGCTCCAAAGGCTTTTCAAACCATTTCTGTAACCATGTGCGGTTAGCATCTTTTATGCTAAAACCAGTATCATCATTATCCACGATAATCTCATTCTCGGCTTGACAAAACTCTGACGGATCAATATTCTTCCACGTAATAGGCACCGGTCCCATACCATCAACTCCCTCTTCATGTCGAATCACGTCGAAATCAAACAGTCTGGGTTCATTAGCCGAAAGTCCTGTATAAAAACTACTACTCGCAATATTTTTCACCACCTCTAGAACCAGATAAAATGATTTGGCTTCTCCCGGATTCAAATAACATGTATAATGTTCCCGAATAGGCTGTATCCCTAATAATCCCATAAAATTCACAGTAACTACACCTCCTGTCTTTCCACAATTCATCACCTTACCTTTCAACTCGATCCATTCTGTATCAGAATAATACGATTCTCTCCCTTCATGACGTTCCTCTCTACCTGCCGGATAATGATTCTCATATAAATCCTTTACTTTAAAAAATTGGCGATGTTCCGTGTATAACCAATCCTTAAGAAGTTCTTTCAAATGTAACTCTTTTCCTAAACAAGCATTCATTTTCTGCTCAAAAACATCAATATCCACCCTTCCACGCAGAGAGCGAGCAAGCTCCCCAAAAGTGATAAGAAACGTGTCTATTGGTACATTCTCTGTGATTCGATCTACAAACTCCTGTTCTTTCAATATATATGAATCGTAAAGAATATCCTGCCGCATCGTACGATCCTGAAAAATTGTATATAAATTATGCCCCGCAAGACTCCCGTAAGTTAATCGACGATCCCGACGATGTTGCCTCGTCGAAGAAACATACAAAAACGATGCGACATACTTTCCTCGATTCAACGCCATTCGATCAAACAGGTAACCGACGAATGGAAAATCTTCCGATTGAATCCATAAACCGGACTCTTCCAATAATTCCCAACAACGATAAGGATTTAATTCCCGGTAATCATAAAACGACTTTGAAGATCGCCCCAACCCCAGTAGTGGGTGAAGATTATGAGAAGTTTTATAGGGAGTATTACTTCCCATTAATACCTCAAATATATATTCCGCTCTAGCCGTTTTGCCCGTCTCATCTTTAACCCCCTTCATCGGCCAATCATACCCTCTTTCAGGAAAAAATACCATCCCCGGCTCGACCATCCCCGTTACAAATTTCCCGAACCATGACTCAATATAAAATGGAAAAGGTATCTCCATTAAGAATAAAGCCTGACTATTCTTCTCATACCAATCCCGATCCTTCCAATCATAAGGGCTTTCAGGGTAAATCCTTTCAGACAAATATGAATAAATATATTTTTGACGAGCATTCCCCACCTCTCTTAACGGATTTCCCCGAGTTTTGAACGTGTAAAAACGCATGTTCAAATCCGGGATTCGACGTTCATGCAACTCGTAATCACCTCCACATAATGACATTCCGGACAAAGGATTTGTTGGTTGAAAAAAACAAGTATCCTCCCGACGTAGAGCTTTACCTTGCGCACATAAAACCCTCTGAGACGGATGAATAACCGTTAGACGGAAACGAGTAAAATCCCGTCCGGTATAAGCAGGAATATCCGGATTTACGGGAAGCACAGACACCGGGTACCAAGCACAGGCCGGAGTTAACAACAGGAAATCGTCACTAACAAAAGCTCCCCTCCGCCCTGTTGGGAAGAAAAAATCTCCCCGAAAAGAATCCTCGTAAGCGCTATCCCGTAATTGCAAATTCGTAAACCGTTCATCAATTCGTCCGTCATATTGTATATGCAAACTCACGGTATCTTTTCCCAATAAAGTATACGGAATCACAAGTACCTGCCCT
>ERZ825137.1710-NODE-1710-length-27377-cov-3.519691_pt1 | contig 27377 bp, 27 predicted proteins | sample MGYA00519873_ERZ825137 | MGnify/ENA primary metagenome ERZ825137 (study PRJEB31778, sample SAMEA3449190) | human gut metagenome | biome: human gut; feature: human-associated habitat; material: faeces | place: United Kingdom | collected 2010/2012 ...
CCCCTAACATTCCAACTCCTTCACAATGCGAAGAGTTTGAGCCAGAAGCTGCGGATCTGTTCCATTTGGTATTGTTAGATGAAAACTTCCTACAGACAGCTTCATTGGCTCTGCTACGGAAAGGTGATTTCTTTCCGTAGATACCGGGATCCTATTTAATGGCTGTTCATACGGGCGTGGGTCAGTATCATGAAAAACCACTCTGACAACTTCCTGGCTTTCCGGTGCACGATAGCTGCGTCCGGTTGACGCTGGAAAATCCATACAGCCTTTTTGACGCAGCCTTCTTACCCAGTTATAAAAAGTTCCCGGTTTGATGTCGTGTTCCACGCACCATTGATGATCTGTCAATCCACTTTGACGGCATTCCATGATGAGCCGGTATTGCTCTTCGGCAGGTATTCTTTTGCTTCTCATGAGCACACCTCCATAAATCGAATAGAGTAAAATGCTCGCATCTATCATTTCTGGCAAGAGAAGATGAAGTAAAATGCTTGCATTCTCTATTGATTATTATGGAGTACTTTTTAGGGCAACACAATCCGTCGAATTATTTTGCGCTTACTTTTCCGGTACTATACGACACGTTTTTTGCACGTTAATAGATCTAGGGCACATAACAAAAGCCCGGAAACCCGTATAAATGCTGGATTTCCGAGCTCCATTTTTTATTCGAACTCCTCTTTGCAAAGTTGTTATGTGGTATTTTTTGTGGTTTTTTGTGGTAGGAATCCGGGAGTTTTGTCCAGATTGTATCCAGTGCATGAATTTTTAAGAGATTGTATTGTCATTTTGTTGTCAGTGACAACTATTATCACCCTTTTCACTATTAACACTTTCTTTCCAAGCACTATCATTTCCAACTAACCTAACAAAACAATTCATTACACTTCGCTTTATACTTCTTAAATTATCATAGTTCTGATAATTTTCTTCTATAATAAGTTTTTTAATTGAATCTGTATCCACTTCACCAGTATATTCTGCATAATCCAACAATAATTTATCGGCAAAATCCGAAACAAATTTCATTTTATCATCGTATGATAGTGGTTGAAACTCATATGTCATATCAAATCTTGAAAACAAAGGTTCTGGAATCATATCTTTAAAATTGGTGCTATTTAAATTAGCCGTAAATACAATTATATATCCATCCAAATCAACAACCTTGCCATCCAAATCGGTATATTGACCGTCTTCTAACATTTCATAAAAGAATGTAAATATAGCCGCATCGGCCTTATCCAACTCATCTATTACAATAACTTTTGACTTACTGTGCATTATTTTATTAGTTAATTCCCCACCTTGTTCACTACCCACATATCCCTTAGGTGAACCTATTAAACTCCACAAAGAGCCTTTTCCCGAATAATTGCCAAAATTTATTTTTATAAGTGATTCTTCGGGATACATTTCTCTTTGCAGTATTCTCCCAACTTCTGTTTTTCCAACTCCGGATTTGCCACATATCAATAAAGAAAATACTTTCTTTCTCTTTATTCTATGTAATAAGATAAATGCCTCCAGTTGCTCCTTAAAACTCTTTTTAAAATTCTCATGTCCATATAATTGCAAATTAACTTGTTCTATAATAGAATCAAATTCATCTTTTTTACAATTAACAACAGAAAACGTCTCCACCTCTTTATGTATCTCCTCTTTTGCTATTTCAACCACATCCGGCACATTATCACAAGCTTCATCTCTTTCAAAATAATAGCTAAATAATTCACAGGCTTCGCGCAAAAAAGTTTTCTCTACACAATATTCAATATTTTCTTCATTTTCTTCATTTAAAGAATTAATCCATCCCTCATATATGATTCGCAAATCATTTCTAACAAGAGCAGAGAGCACCATTACCGTTATATCAATAATAAAATGTTCAACACCATTTATTCCCGTATACTTTAAAGCTATAGTGTGATCCGTCAAATAAGAAATAGGATAAATTATATTCTCTCCATCCGTAAACTGCTTTGCGAATTCATTAAATTTTCCTTTTTCATAATATAATAATTTTTTCTTTTTCATATCTCTATTTTGCATTAATTTCCTGAATAACAGCAATTACATCAATAACCTCCTGATATTCCTTTAATTGCTTTTGTTTATTATTTACATTATCTACAGCACCCTTTAGGGTTTCTGACGAAGGATGTAATGTGTACTCGTCATCCTCATATATATATGATTTCTTCTGTTCATTATTTTCCGAAAAAATTTCTTGTAAACTTAACCTTTTATCATACTGACGTTTTCCCCTATAAATTCCTACTATAGTTACGCTGCCAACCTGTAAATCATATATATTATACGAGTTCTCGAAATCATTTTCAAACGTCATCGGAATCGTTAACATATATTTTTTATTACCGACAGAACAGCCCAATTCATAGACACAGTCCTTTAGCAAAGAATTTATCATGGCCGATAAATCAAATTCTATTTTCATATCATCTGAATTACTACTAATCTTTGTATCTTTAAAAGCTCCATTTAATATCATTTTAGTAACAGCATAAGATTCTTCCGCATTCAATAATTCTAGTGTTGCATTCTTTAATAAAACCAAATCACCCAAATTCATACTTGCATTTTCTTGGTACACATTTGCTTTAGAAATAATACTCGCAAGCATATTAGATTTAGTAGTCTTCACATCAAAATTTTCTAGAACCTTATTCTTGATACCATTATGCGTTTGAACATTATGAGATAAACCCAATTCAGATTTCACAGTCTCCAAGTAATTCAGATTACTATTAATACCAATATTAGCTTGTTTTTCAATGGTAGACTCCAACTCATTTTCCTTTGTTCCACCAGTAATAATTCGATTATTTAAAAGCATTGCTATCTCATATACTTTTTCAGTATTTATATAGTACAAGCTAAATATTTTCTTCTTCCCGTCTTGTTCATCGTCTTTACTTTCAGCAACATTTGCCTTTATTCCTTTTATTTTGCTATATATCAGCATATAAAATACGGTTATCATATAAATAACAACTTTAAGCTTTGATGGTAAAAACATTACATCTATCAAAACAAGTATTAGGTATTCAACAGATGCCAATATTAACGCATAATATAATCCGCTTAATTCCTTTTGACTTTCTCCTTGTATGCACAACAGCTTCAAAACTACTGCCAACAAAACCGGTACAATAAGAATATACGGCAAATAAAAATTTATTATATTAAATATTTGTACGATATCCACCAATATGCACACTATAGAAACCGAAACTAATAATATTGCGATATAGTGCTTCCAATTTTCAATAATGCTTTCTTTGATTTTTTTCAAATTCTTCCTCCCATTATATAAAAACCTAAAATATATTCGGTGGTAACTTGCTGAATACTATTATTTAGGGATTAAACACTACTTGTCCCTTAAATTCTTCAAAAAAGTTCATCGGAATACTTCGTTGACATTTAAAACTTTTTTCCGCAACATATGTAAAGCTTTTTCCCAATTCTTCTCCGGGACACATTATTAACCCATCAATTGCACCATCCATAGCATTCGTTAATGCAATAAGATATCTAATAGTTCTCGTCGTAAAATTATCATTAATCTGTTCTTCAAACTGTGGAGAATATTTCCCAAGATCAATCGTCGGCGAATCTTGCACTTTAACCTCCAACATTTGATTTCTTATATCTGGATATCCACCTTCAAGACTATCTTGCTTACCACTGTACCCTAATTGATAAGCCACCATTCTTTCTAATTGTTGTCCTCGTTGTTTTGTAGATAATGAAATATCCAGCTTTTCGCCAATAAGTTTATCAGAAATGCGTTCGTCTATAATCTCAATCGGTAAAACTTTATTCGGTTCATCTTTTATACTAATATCTGCATTTATAGTTTCATCACCACTAGCCAGAATTTCTTGTGGCAAATTTGAATCAGCTATTACCATACCTCCATCGCGAATAATATATTCACGTTTTTTATTGGAAATAATAAGTTGTTGTTTAACTGTAGGTTTACCGAATTTTCCAAATCTATTTTCAATATAGTCTGGAGTCATTACAACTATAGATTCAATACAATTATCCGCATTTATCTTACCAAGAACAAATCTTACATCACTTGCCAACAAAGTTTCCCCATTTTTCAAATCAACCTGCACTGAAGCACTGTTCGGGTTTCTATTCCATACTTGCAAGTTGTACGAATTGCCCGTTGTGACAATATATGTATCTATATATTCTCTTAAGAAAGCTGGTACTCCTTTTTGTTTCGGCGGCACGATTTCATACTCATCCGCCGCTTCCGGCATATAGTTTGATAATAGATGATTGGTTACAATCTTTCTAAAATTTGATCCATCTGTTCTTGATTTTCCTGTCATTGGTATAGTCTGACCAATCAATGGTCGCAATGCTTCTACTAACTCTTCTGGTGTAGATATAACACTTTTACATTTGGGCGGTTTCTTCCCCTCTTCAATATAATTCATTAGCAGTTCTCTCTTCCTTTCCTATAAACTTTCTATTTTTAATATTTCTTCCTCTGATAAATCAAATGCATCATAAACAATCTTATCTATTGCATTTTCTAATTTACCTGATGCCCCAGCCAGCAACTCATCTACATAGCCAGCTATGACTATTGCATCCTCTTTTTTTATTCTCGGAATAGGCCATCTATTCAAATTCGATGTAGTATACCTATATTTCTGGGAATATAAACAACCACTTATCATTTTTTGATAATATTCCATAGCCTTCGAATTTAAAACTCCTAACGCAAAACAATAATATTGATGTGTGTTTAAATCTAAATATTCCGATGTAAAAATTGAAACTTTCCTCGTTAGGAAGAATGTATTACCTTGACACAATTTACCTGACTCATCTAATGCGAATGAATTATTGGATACAATATCCCTCGTGACAATTTTTGTTTGTTGAAATTTTGACAACTTCTGAGGAACCCAGCACTCATACCACATCCTACTCTTAGATTCTGCCAAATAAGAACGTTTTTTTAATACATCTGAACATTCTTCAAGATATTCTGCTGTTTTAGGTATTTCTTCCAACGGAATAGCAACCATATTACCACCAATCTCTCTATGCGGATATAGAATATATCTATCTTTTGAGTTATTCCCCCACGAAATATTCCATTTATTCACATTAAAACTCTGTATCAATGGATAGACCGTGATGTCCTCAAATGCATGCTCATCAATAAAGTTTTTGGTCATTGGTTTCACAAATACCGTATCTGCGGTTGTCTTTATCCCTACACAAACATCAAATATATCAGCAAGAGAACATAACTTTTGTTCATCCATTTTTGTTTTAATAGTGTTCTCATCACTTGTAGAAAAGTTCCATGTTTTTCCATTATCAGGTATCTTAACCTTTGAACGAGACACTTCAAAAACTTGTTTATCTTCATTTCCATAGTGAACGAATCTTTTACCACAAGTCAACTCATTTTCGACATACTCAAACAACTCATTAGCATTCAGACACTCATACTGACCATTTTGCTCAGCAGTTTTTATTCCAATGTAATCCACCTCACAGTTATCACACTTACCATTTTCACACATAATAATTGCCGGCAAAACAGCAGCACCAAAAAATTTCGTATCATACAGATCTACCAATTTTCTGACGTGTCCTGTTTGCGATAAGTATTCACGTATACCCACACCATAATTAGCCGTCAAATACTTGTTACTTGTAATCAAGCACATCCTTCCATTTTCATTCAATAACTTATCACTTTTTTCCAGAAAACAAGTAAAAATATCAAATCTTCCCGTAGCACTAACAAAATTATTTTTTATAAAATCCCTATATTCAATAGATAAATTTTGTAATCGGATATAAGGTGGATTACCAATAATATAATCTGCTTTATCACTCACGCATAAAAAGTCCTGGCAATATACAGGTAATTCTCTTATCAAATCTAATACATCATCCATTTCATGAACCAAATTTCTTTTTACTAATGAAGAAACCATCACAATCTTGGTAACAAATACATTTGATGGTTTTGTATCATATGCTCGTATCAATTTATTTTCCAACAATTTGTCTTTATATACACTTGTAACTTCATTTACGTACAAACCATCTATAAATCTTTCTATGATCTGTTTTATAAAAGTCCCCGTTCCACACGCTGGATCAACAATGTTTTTTACATAAGATACCGTCTCATCATATCCTATGATATCTAACATATACTTAATTATTTCATCAGGTGTCCTTTCACTTCCTGATTTCTTCCGAGATTCTAAATCTATTCCATCTGTCAATAATCCAAACAGAATTTCGTCTAACTCTTCCTCTGTTTTGTCAGCAAATGAAATTTCATTATTATTCATATCAGAGAAACCCACACATATTTTTTCAATCTGTTTCTCATTAAATTCTATTCTACTCCTATTCAATATTTCAATCAGCACCGCTGTAGCCGTATATATTGCCGATATGGAATAATTTAGCATTTTATCTTGTGCAGATAGCTCATTTTCTACTTTTCCAAACATCTTGTCGATAAACTTTGTCTCATCATCTTGAACATTCAAATAATAGATATGTCCATAATTTCTTTTATAAAATCCGAAATTCTTATTTATAATATAGTATGAATTTTCTAATACACTCATAGCATCCATAATACAAACCTCCATCTAGTCTTCTGTCAGTTCCATAATATCTTGTAAATCGCACTCAAGAGCATTACATATTTTCAATAAAATATCTGTATTCACATTTTCATTTCTTCCCAATTTAGCAATAGATGTTGTACTAATATCAGCCTTTTATGCCAGGTCTTTTTTAAGCATCTCTCTATCAATTAATAATTTCCATAATTTCTTATAACTTATCTTCATGTGTGCACCCTCACATTCGAACATATTTTCTTAATTGTACCATTCAACTGCCGCTTTTGCAATGATATTTTCGTGTTCGCTAAATCCATAACATCACCTTCCTCTCCCAACATCCTTAACCTTCTCACCAATCCATTCCAGAAACTTCTCCAGCAGATTCATCCCACTAATCACAAACTGCTTCATAAACTCATACGCCTTTTCCAGCTTGTCCTTCAAACTCCGATTTTCTTCCTTAAGCATCTGATTCTGATATCTCAGTTCTATCACCTGCTCCTTCAGATAATCATCGCCATCTACGGTTTTCAGAAGTTCCTTCTTAAGCCTTTCTGCCTCCTCCAGTTTAATCTGTGCCTGTTCCGTCTGCCATTTTGCGGTATCCGATATCATCATCCACTTGTCAGCCTCTTTTTGAGCTGCCTCGATTTCCTTTTGTTTATCTGTGAGCTTATCTACATTTTCAGAATACTCTAACCGCAATTCAGAATTCTTCAGACGTAAATCCGTTTCCTCTGACTGCAATTTCTGAGTTTCAGCCTTGGTATCATCCAACATCTTTTGAGCTTCGGATTGTTCTTTTCGAATACTGACACGCTTATTCTCAATTTCCTTTTCCAGAGATTCAATCCTTTCCTCTTTTAATTCAAGAATAACCTGTGCGCCCTCTAGTTCCTCCTCAAGAGCGGCCACTTCCTTCACCCGCTCCTGCTTCTTATAATCCAATACGGATAAATGCGGATTGTGCATGTTTTTCTTCTTCCAGTCAATTCCGTATCGACGCATGATAAGAGCAATATCATCTTTCTCCGCCTCTGCCCATTGCTTCCATTCAGTCTTCCCTTTACCTTCACTTGCAAATCCTCTGGTAGCAAGTGCCGCCTTAAGACTCGTCTTAGTTTCCAGTCCTCTTTTACAACCGGATACCCATGGAACAAAATTCAGATGTAAATGCGGTGTTTCCTCATCCAGATGAATATAAGCACCAATCACATATAACTGCGGATTACGAAGCTGGAACATTTTTACATAATCCTTCAACACCCATGTTGCAACCTCAGCTGCCGAACTACCCACTCCGGTGTCATCCTTATTGCCAATCTGAACAATTACCTCATAAAATAATTTTTCCTGCTTACTCCGGGATATCTTTTCATAATAGCTTTTAATCTGCCTGTCCTTGCGTTTCTGCTTTGCATTGTATTTGTCCAATGCCTTGTCAAACAATTTATGATAGACCTGCTTAATATCCTCGTGGATAAGTGTAATATTATTCTTGGTACGACTGGCATCCACATTGTCGGCGATAAAGCTTCTTGTGTTGTGTCCGATGGAACCCTTCCCATTCATAAAACTGATTGTTCTTTCCATTGTCAAAATCCTCCTCTTTCGTCATGTATGTAAGCATTTCTTTCTTATCCGTAACGAGTGCCTAATACGGCACAAGATAGCAAATTTCTTAGGGGAAGGTTTTGTTACTTTTGTTAAAAGTAACGTAAAAGCACTTTTGACAGCTTCGCCATCAAAAATGCAGACCCGCAAGCGGGTTTTGCGCTCCTCGCCGGAGTGGCTGTACGGCTCTGCGAGTCGGATAAAGCTCCCTTGAGGGAGCTTCCGAGCCGCATATATTCGGCATATCCTTTACCATACACAGCTCTTAATGAAAACAGTTCACCACATCATGCAGAACTACCTCCTCTGCTATCATTCTTGCTTGGATTCGTAGCCGGTACATTTCCACAAAAGAATTTGCTTGCTTGGGTTTATGTTCGCTCAGCCATTCCTTTTCAATTTCCTCCAGCAGCTCATAGGCAACCTCATTTACCTCTGCTGCCTTATCATGCAATTCTCCAAACCGCACCAGACTTTTATATCGCTGTGGATACTCCGTCCGTATGTAATCAATCCACATGTGCCCGTATTTCCCAACATCTATGTTTTTCTCCTCGCCACCTAATGTAATCAACGGATAAAAGATGCCGTCCTTTTCTATGTATTTCACGCCTGATTTTTCAAATAATGTTTCTTCGCTCATAGCCGCCACTTCCTTTCCAAAATATTTTTCTATTCTTCATTCGGTACGGTAAGTTCCTTTATACCTGCTAATGTTCTCGGTTGCTCCTTGAATCCTTCCAGTATTTCCAGCATGGAGCGGATGGGAGTCAGCAACTCCCCATCCATATCCGATGCCTTTTCAATTCTTTCAAGCTCACGCTCTATCTGTTGCAAGTTCTTCCTAAATTGCAACAGCATCAACGGATTGCCCGTTGCAACCACCTTCTGATGAAGAACGCTCTGGATAATATAATCCTGCTTGGTTCGAAACCCACTGAGTTTTACTCGGTTATTTAGTTCTTCATTCTCCTCCGGCGACATGCGAAATGCGATTGTCACATTACGCCATCTGTTTTTATCATCTCTATTCTTTTCTGACATTGACCAACGTCTCCCTTTCTGTTTCCAGTTGTGCTTCCATATCCGTCTGCACCGTTGGAAATAAATGTGCATATTGATAAGTGATATCTACCGCCTCATGTCCGACTCTTTCCCCTATTGCCAATGCTGAAAATCCTAAATTGATTAACAGGGAAATATGCGAATGTCGTAATCCATGGATTCGGATTCTTTTCACTCCTGCAAGCTTTGCTCCCCTATCCATTTCGTGATGCAGATAGCTTTTTGAAATGGTAAAAATTCTGTCATCCATCTTGATTCCGTATATGCTTTTTATAAAATTCTCCATCTCTATAGTAAGGAAATCCGGCATAACGATTGTCCTGTTACTCTTTGGTGTCTTCGGATCCGTTATCACATCTTCGCCCTCCAGCCTCTGATATGACTTATTTATCCGAAGCGTTTTCTTTTCAAAATTGAAATCTGCAGGTGTCAGGGCAAGTAATTCCCCCTCTCGTATTCCCGTCCAGTAAAGCATTTCAAATGCATAATATGAAACCGGCTTATCTGCCACACACTCCAAAAATTCCTGAAATTCCTCCTGTGTCCAGAACTCCATTTCCTTATTTTCTTCCTTCCCCATAGTTCCTGCTTTTCGTGCCACATTATCCTTTAGGCCATACATATTTACTGCATGATTTAATATGGCAGAATCTTAGTCTCAATAATGTGCTTCTTTGTCAAAAACGTATTGCGTTTTATTCTCGGCTCTAAATCCGTTAAATAAATATCCACGAAACTTTGAAAGCTCATACTGATACTCTGATTCTCTTTCAGTTTGAAGTTCCGTTCCCATTCGAGGGCTTCGCTTTTCTTAGCAACGCCCCTCTTTGTCTTCTGCTTCCTTTCTCCGGTCAAATCCTTATAATAGGTCCTAACCTCCCACATTCCGGTCTTTTTGTTCTTGATAACCGCCATCTATCCAACCTCCTTATCTATGGACAGTCCGTAGATTCGTTCCATAAAATACTGCGTGCTTACACGCCCTTTTATTGTCACAAATCCTTCTGACTCAAGTTCTGCATTCAGCCGACGTATCAACTTATATGCATAGGATAGTGATACTTCCAGCATTTCCATGACATCCTGTGCTGTCAAAAATCGTTTGTTCTCCATAAGCAAAGGCCTCCTCTCTTTCGTTTTATTATTCAGTTCATTTCTGAACGGTTTTGTTGTGTTTTATATTAACAGTTCATTTTTGTACTGTCAATGCTTTTTAGCAAAAAACATTTCACTTTTGTACTGTTGATGTTATAATCTATGCAAGTGCATGATTTGTACCTCATGTTTTCGTGCATACTACAACACGCATTACAGTTATAAGGAGCAGTTAAAATGGGCGAAAAATTCACCAGCCGGGTTGGCTTTTTAATTAGGAATTTCAGAATTGCAGCAGAAATGACACAAAAGGAATTGGCAGATAAATGCGGACTAAACGAATCCACAATCCGAAATTACGAGCTTGGAAACCGATATCCGGATGAAGCGACTTTACTCAATATCGCCAACAATCTAGGTGTCAGTTTCTATGCATTATCAGACCCAGATGTTTCCAACATCTTCAGTGCGCTCCATGTGCTGTTTGATATCGAATGGGCATACGGGCTACGCCCTACTATGAAAGACGGAGAAATATGTTTCAAATTTGAAGAACGGCTTCCAAGTGCCAGACCACGCCCACAGGAAGACCTTGATAACTTCAAGAAGATGGTTGAGTATTGGGCACGCCTAAGAGATAAACTGAAGGATAGCGAAATAACCGAAACAGAATATTATCTCAAAGAGATAAAGTTTCCAATGAATCCAATAGAGTCGGATAAGGAATATACTGTTTCGTTGAATCTTGATGATGACGACCAACTACTGGTTCAGAATCTGAATGAGGATGAAAAGGCAGCAGAAACTGCTGAGTTACTAAAAGACTTGTTTCCGGATTTCTCGTATGTGAAGAGAAAGAGGAAATCGAAGAAGGAATAAAGAAATGGAGAATCCCTATGAACTTAAATAACTTATACAATTTTAAAAATACTATTCGACACTTTATTAATATTGATAACCTATCATATCCATCAGATATTTCATCTTTTGATACATCCAATTTGTGTTGGACAACACCAATAACTTATAGAATAAAAAAAGACGGCGATAAATATCGTACCATAAAAATACCGAATGTCTTAAATTTCACACGCGCTTACTACTATTATTGCAATCTACCTAATTTTAACGATATAAATAGTATGGACTCTCAGCATAAAAGACTTTGCGTAAATATAGATACTGGTGATTTTGTCGCTGGACAGTTCAACGAACAATTAGATGAAGATTTTATAAAGTTGTGTACATATGACTGTTTATTAAAACTTGATATAAGCGAATACTACGGAAAAATATATACCCATTATCTTGATTTAGATAATTACAGTCTTATGGATAATGTTTTATCCTCTCTATATAACGGACGCACAAGTGGTTTATTAATGGGAAACTACTTATCCCTATATTTTGCTGAATATGTACTTTCAAAAATAAGCCAAGAACTACAAGACTACATTGATGGCAATAATATAAATTGCGAATTTAATTATTTTTCTGATGACTTCTATTTCTTTTGCTATGAAAATGATATTGAAAAGATTATTAACATTTTTGACAATGCACTTGAAAAATTTGATTTTAGCAGAAAAGAAAAAAAATATGAGATTTGGAATTATGAGACATATAATTCTTATAACATTTTAACTAGATACTGGAAAGCAACTATTCGACATTGGAATCTTGAAGTATTAAAAGACTATGAAAATTCACGGAAACACGCTCTATCAATACCACACAAGTTAGTTTTTCTGAATCAATTAATATACCGCTTATCAAGTTTATCAGATGAAAAAAGCAAACGAATTTTTGTTACTAACTTTTTTAAAGCAAAACACTTTCAGGAAACTGACTTTAATAAATATGATATGAAATCATACGACTATCACCAACTATTCTTCTTATTAAAATTGGCACCTGAATCTTTGCTATATACATCCTATATTTTTAACAGCATGAATTCGTTTGATAACAATTGTATCAAAGCCTTTTTATATGCACGTTATAAGGAATCACTTAATAAACCTTTACATGATGAGCAACTGTATTTCTACTTTGCATTAAGATGCTATGGATTCGACTCATTACTTACAAACATGGCAAACCTTGTGTTAGAATCTCAAAATCAAGTACTAATTTCATATTACTTGAAGGATGGTTTTTTCACCCAAGCTCAAAAAGATACTTTAAAGATTCTTACCGACGAACAATATTGGTTTCAAAATTATCACTTAATATTGTTTTCTCCAGAGCTAATGAGTGATTTGGATACTAGTATTCAAAAATACCTTATTCCATATAAAGCGAATGGAAAAGTTAACAAGGAAACAAGATATAAAAATTTTTATCATGACAATCTTAGCAATGGTAATTCTATAATAAACGATATATCTGTAGTTATAGCAAACATAAAACAATACTTATCTTTACGCTTTGAAGAAACTGCTGTAGAATTTGAAGATGATATAGATGAGTAATTTTAAAAATTATTGTCATTTGATTGTCACACAACATAAAACGAGCCAAGAAACGCCGTAAATTCGGCATTTCTTGGCTCATGTACATTATTCAAACTCCAGACAGACAGTATGCCATATAAGTGAAAATCGTTGATTTTAAAGCATTTTCAGGAACTATCAACCACTAAAATCTATATGAAAAAAAATAAAAAATGCAATAAAAATGCAATCGAAGTACATCCAGATTTATAGTATAAACCAGCAAACCTCAATATCTTTCCTCTATAGACGTTCAGAAATGAGCGTCTATTTTTCTTTCATAAAATAAACAATACTATTTATACATTTAGTGTCCCGATATATGTAGCTCCATAAGCATTTGCTTTTTTATTATTTTCAAGGAATTTTACAGAATAATTTTCATTAGACACATATATATCTACAATACCGGATTCGCAATCTAGTATTATATCGCCAGCTGTATTTTGGGTAATAGTATTATAGTTAGATAAATAGTTGATTTTTTCCGATGGGGCTTCTCCTATAATTACAATTTTAGGGCTAATACTCTCCATCCATTCTTTAGGTATTTTACCACTACTTCTTCCATGATGTGGTGCAAATATTATATCGGCCTTTGGTAACTCGACAGTATCCTTTATTTTCTCCATAAAAGAATTTTCCAAATCTCCAAACCATAAAACTGTCACACCATTACTTAACGAATACTTGATGATAGGAGAAATATTATTAGGACTTTTCCCCTCCTTAGCATTAAGCAATTCAGCCTTATAATCCTCATTATCAGTAATAGGCCATAAGATATTTATTCCTGATGAACCATATTTCTTTTCTTCATCATTTTGGTTCATCCAACATCGTGAACATCCTTCATAAATATAGAAAGCTTTTTTATCAGAATCTCTTAATTCACAATATTTTTTAAAATCATCTGTTTCATCAGATTTAGTCGCTTCATTTTTTACACAGTAAAAGTTAAGGATTCCAATTTTATCATCTAGATACTTTAAACCGTGAATATGGTCTTCATCAGGATGAGTAGATATAAAACGGGTTATATCCTTATCACTTGATTCGGATATGATTTCATCAGTTATTTTTTGTTTATTTGTATCATCCATATTGCAATCAATAATAGTAAAATTACTGCTTCCATGTTTAATATAGAACATATCACCATTGCCAACTGATATAGACTTAATAATACTCATTTATTTTTCCTCCTTTTTATCAGCTATCTCAAGAGCTATTACATTATAGGCAAAGCGTTTTGCTTTAATATGTGTTGCTATATTGGTCAATATTAAAACAATTAGTAAATACACTATATACGAAGTTTCTATAGAAAACCATTTCAGCAAAAAACTTGCCATTATATACAACATTAGTATAACAAACGTGGATATATACATATCTCTCATAAGTAAGTAATTTCTATTTGATATGAAGATTACCGGATTTTCTCTATGCTTACTATATATTTTATACCATTGGCTATTTTCATAAATTCTTTTTTTTCTATCATTTGTAGGTATATTACTATATATAGCTGAAAATCTTTGTAATGCTTCCTCTGTTGTAAAGCGAATATCCTTATTCTTAGCTTTTATCTCGGTAAATATATATTCCCCTGGCAGCTTCATAAACCATAAATTGACTATTACATTTTTCAATTTATCATCCATAACTCCATCAATAACAAGTGTAAAAATATATATTACAGATGTTAATATTGAAGTTCCTATAAAAGAAACAATTCCTTTTATATAATCAATATTTTGTGGATTGGAGAAATCTATAAATCCATGAAGAAGTAAAAATAGTAATGATGTTGCAACTACATATTGTTTTAATTCATTTTCCCTGTAATCTTTAATATTATTCAAAGCACATCACTCCTATCATTTTACCGCTTAATCTACAAATATGATAACATGGAAAAATACTATTTGCAATCACCGTAGATATTTCTACCATTATACAAAGACGTTCAAAACTGGGCGTCTATTTTTTTATCCCAAAACCAGAAAGGACGTGATACCACGAAGAAATCACCACCGCCGGAGCGTTCCCCTTCGCTTCCAAACCATAACCCGAAGCCAACCATTAAACACAACATTCAGAAAGGACAGGTACATCTATATGGAATTAAAATTCGTTATTCCCAACATGGAAAAGACATTCGGAAACTTGGAGTTTGCCGGAGAAGACAAAACAGAACAGAGAAGAATCAACGGACGCATGGCGGTACTCTCCCGCAGCTTCAATCTTTATTCAGACGTACAGAGGGCAGATGATATTGTGGTTATCCTCCCTGCCGAAGCCGGAGAGAAACATTTTGACTTTGAGGAACGTGTGAAGCTCGTCAATCCCCGTATCACCGCAGAGGGCTATAAAATCGGCACAAGGGGCTTCACCAACTACATTTTGCACGCTGACGATATGGTAAAAGCATAAGGAAAAGGAGGACATCAGACTATGAGATTAGCAAACGGAATCGTGATTGACAAGGAAGCAACTTTCGGGGCATTGAAATTTTCTGCCCTCCGCCGTGAGGTTCACCTCCAGAATGAAGACGGCTCGGTATCAGAAGAAATCAAGGAGCGTACCTATGACTTAAAATCCAGAGGACAGGGGCGTATGATTCAGGTTTCCATCCCTGCCAGCGTGCCATTAAAGGAGTTCGATTACAACGCAGAGGTGGAAATTATCCATCCTGTGGCAGATACCGTGGCAACGGCTACCTTTCAGGGAGCAGAGGTGGACTGGTACATCAAGGCGGAGGATATTGTCCTGAAAAAAGGAGCTGCCATGAATCCACAGCCGCCGAAGAAAGACGCTCCCCCTGTAAAATAACAGGAATATAAGAAGAAAGCGAAAGGAGGATTGTTCCCATGAAGCAGCTTTTCCCTCGTGGAAAACGTATCCGTCCCACGGATAAAGACCTTGTATTCCATACTGCCCTTGCCGCCCTGTTCCCTGTCTTCCTGCTGGTTGTCCTGCTGTTTCATACAGGGCAGATTGCCGGAACCAACTGGCAGGAAGTGTCCCTCTCCCAGATAGTACAGGATGTAAATATCCCTTATCTGCTATTTAGCATGGGCGTGGCAGGGCTGGTGTGCCTTACAGCAGTTCTTCTGTTCTGGCGATACCGCAGGGATGAAGTAAAGCAGCTCATCCACCGCCAAAAGCTGGCAAGGATGGTATTGGAAAACAAGTGGTATGAATCGGAACAGCGAAAGGAGGACGCTTTTTTCAAGGACTTATCTTCCAGCCGTTCCAAAGAAACCATCACTTACTTTCCCAAAATCTACTACCGGATGAAACAGGGCTTGCTCCATATCCGTGTGGAAATCACCTTGGGGAAATATCAGGAACAGCTCTTAAACTTGGAGAGAAAGCTGGAAAGCGGCTTGTACTGTGAGCTGACGGATAAGGAATTAAAAGATTCCTATGTGGAGTACACCCTGCTTTATGATACTATTGCGAACCGTATCTCTATTGAGGACGTACAGGCAAAGGACGGCAGGCTCCGGCTTATGGAAAATGTCTGGTGGGAGTATGATAAGCTCCCCCATATGCTCATTGCCGGAGGAACCGGCGGCGGAAAGACTTATTTCATCCTGACCCTCATTGAAGCCCTGCTCCGCACCAACGCCGTCCTGTTCGTGTTAGACCCGAAGAACGCCGACCTTGCGGATTTACAGGCGGTTATGCCGGATGTGTACTACAAAAAGGAAGATATGCTCGCCTGCATTGACCGTTTCTATGAAGAAATGATGAAACGCAGCGAAGACATGAAGCTCATGGAGAATTACCGGACAGGAGAAAACTACGCTTACTTGGGACTTCCGGCAAATTTCCTTATCTTTGATGAATATGTGGCATTTATGGAAATGCTCGGCACAAAGGAAAATGCCGCTGTCCTCAACAAATTAAAACAAATCGTTATGCTTGGGCGGCAGGCTGGCTTCTTCCTGATTCTCGCCTGCCAGCGTCCAGACGCAAAGTATCTGGGGGATGGAATCCGTGACCAGTTCAATTTCCGTGTGGCTCTGGGGCGGATGTCGGAAATGGGCTATGGGATGATGTTCGGGGAAACCACAAAGGATTTCTTCCTAAAGCAGATAAAAGGGCGTGGCTATGTGGATGTGGGAACCAGCGTTATCTCGGAATTTTACACGCCCCTTGTGCCAAAAGGACACGATTTCCTCAAAGAAATAAAAAAACTGATAGACAGCAGGCAGGAAGTGCAGGCGGCGTGCGAAGCAAAAGCCGCAGAAACGGACTGACCTGCTGTGGCTGGTGTGCCGCAAGGCACGCCAGCATGAACCCCTCGTATCTAACAGAGGGGTACAAATCGACAGGCAACAACCAAACAACAGGGCAGAATCCCACGGTACACAAGGGATTTTCCCATATCCGGCGTGTGTCAACAAGGCTCTGAAAGTTGACATACGCTTTTTTAGACAGGAGGGATTTTCACTGAATGAAGAAACATGGGTACAGGACATCAAAGAAAAACGGGAAGTTTACGGTATCTCACAACAGAAACTTGCGTTAGCTGCCGGAATCACCCGTCCGTACCTGAGCGATATTGAAACGGGCAAGGCTCACCCATCCGAAGCATTACAGGAAACCATCACGAAAGCTCTGGAACGCTTCAATCCAGACAATCCCCTTGAAATGCTCTTTGATTATGTGCGGATTCGCTTTCCCACTACGGATGTGAAGCATATCGTGGAAGACGTGCTGCGGCTAAAGCTGCCTTACTTTATCCATGAAGACTACGGCTTCTATTCTTACACAGAGCATTACTATCTAGGTGATATTTTCGTTCTGGTATCGCCGGAACTGGAAAAAGGGGTGCTGCTGGAACTGAAAGGGCGTGGCTGCCGCCAGTTTGAAAGCTATCTGCTGGCACAGGAACGGAGCTGGTATGAGTTTTTTATGGATGTTCTCATGGAGGACGGCGTGATGAAGCGGCTTGACCTTGCCATCAATGACAAAACGGGAATCCTGAACATTCCCCATCTGACAGAGAAGTGCCGGAATGAGGAATGTATCTCGGTCTTCCGCAGCTTCAAAAGCTACCGCAGCGGCGAACTGGTACGGAGTGGGGAAAAAGAATGTATGGGGAACACCCTGTATATCGGCTCCCTCCAAAGTGAGGTGTACTTCTGCATTTATGAAAAAGACTATGAGCAGTACAAAAAGCACGATATTCCTATTGCGGACGCAGAGGTAAAGAACCGCTTTGAAATCCGGCTGAAAAATGAGCGTGCCTTTTACGCCATCCGTGACCTGTTAGAACATGACAATCCAGAACGGACAGCGTTTCAAATCATCAACCGCTATGTCCGGTTCGTGGACAGGGACGATACGAAGCCCCGTTCTGACTGGCGTATCAATAAGGAATGGGCGTGGTTTATGGGGGAACACAGGGGAAGCCTGAAACTGACAACCAAACCGGAACCCTATTCCTTTGAACGCACCCTGCACTGGCTCTCCCATCAGGTAGCCCCCACGTTAAAGCTGGCTCTCCGTCTGGATAAGATGAACCACACCCAGATTGTCCATGACATCATCACCCATGCAAGGCTGACGGAGAAGCATGAAAAAATCCTGAAGCAGCAAGCCGCCGCTGCAAAGGAGGTGGTGCTTTAACGGCGGCAATTTTAGAACCTAAGAACTCTTACAGGAAAGAAAGGAGCTTTTATGAATTTCGGACAGAATCTTTACAACTGGTTTTTATCCAACGCCCAGTCCCTTGTGCTGCTGGCAATCGTGGTGATTGGACTGTACCTCGGATTTAAGAGGGAATTTTCCAAACTTATCGGCTTTTTAGTAGTTTCCCTCGTAGCGGTCGGTCTGGTCTTCAATGCGGACGGTGTAAAGGACATCTTACTGGAACTGTTCAATAAGATTATCGGTGCATAGGAAACCCATTTTACACTTCCGTTATGGAGCAAGCTCTGATTGCTTCATGGCGGAAGTCCACTAGGGGCTTGGGGAGCGTAACTCCCCAAAAGAAAGAAGATGTAATATGATAGTGTATGATAATTGAGATGAACTAAGAATGGTGGTATAATTTCTTTAATAGTAATTGAAAGTGGAGGAAATGTATGAAAGATTTTATTGATTTTTTGAAATTACCACCGAACATTTTAGGAGCTTTATCTATTGCCAGTGGTACATTATTATTATTGCCTCAAAAGTTAGCCCAAAAGTTTTATATTATAAATTTTCGAGAAAAATATGGTTTTACAATAGGCATTGTTTTTGTGATTTCCACAGCTTTACTAATCGTTTTATTACTATCTAAAATTTTTCATTTCTTTTATGACAAGTATGCTTCTAAGAGATTAGGAACTGCTCAGATTAAATATTTGAAAAATATGACACCAGAACAGGTGACAATCATTCGGGAGTTTTTACGTGAACCAACTCACACCCTGCCATTACCCATGAACAATGGATTAGTAATAGAACTTCAACATTTACAAATATTAACCCCTGCCGGACAAACTCATTTAGTAAGTATGTTAGACCCACAAATCAATTATTTTTTACAACCTTGGGTAATTAAAAAAATCAATAGTGATGAAGAATTAAAGCGAATATTTTATTAGAAAAATGGCAACTGACAAACAAAGTTAGTTGCCATTTTTTGTTCTAAGAAAGGACGTGATACTGATTGAGGAAATGAGAATCTACATCCTGAACACCACACGGTTTTACCATGAAGATTTTGAGGAATATCCTGGGGCATGGTTTTCCTGCCCTGTGGATTTTGAAGAAATCAGGGAACGTCTTGGGGTTCAGAGTGAGGAAGAAATCGAAATTGAAGACTATGAGCTGCCCTTTCCATTGGAGGGCAACACAAGGCTCTGGGAAATCAACGCCCTTTGCCGGATGGTACAGGAAATGCAGGGAACGCCCCTCTATTATGAAATGGATGTGGTACAAAAGCGGTGGTTTCCCAGCTTTACGGAATTTATCGACCACAAAGACCAGATACGCTGCTATCCGGTGCAGGACGGGGAATCCCTCGCCCGTTATCTGGTGCAGAAGGTACAGCTATTTGGAGAAGTACATCCAGACCTGTTGAACCATATCGACTACGCTGCCATTGGTCGGGAACTGGAAACCAGCGAAAACTACCTGTTTACAGACAATGGTATCTTTTCTTACCGCTAAAAGGAGGTGGAGGAACTTGGAAGAAATGCGGATTTACATTGCCAACTTAGGCAAATACAATGAGGGCGAACTGGTGGGGGCATGGTTCACGCCGCCTGTGGACTTTGAGGAAGTCAAGGAACGTATCGGTTTGAATGATGAATATGAGGAATACGCCATCCATGATTATGAGCTGCCCTTTGAGATTGACGAATATACCCCCATTGAGGAAGTCAACCGTCTGTGTGAAATGGTGGAGGACTTACCGGAGTACATTCAGGAGGAACTATCAGAGCTGCAATCCTACTTTGGCAGTATCGAAGAACTCTGTGAGCATGAAGACGATATTATCTGCCATTCCGGCTGTGATGATATGGCGGATGTGGCTCGCTACTATCTGGAAGAAGGCGGACAGCTTGGAGAACTTCCGGCACACTTACAAAACTATATCGACTATGCTGCCTATGGGCGTGACATGGAATTGGAGGGAACCTTTATTGTCACGAACCACGGCGTATATGAAATCATACGATAGACCCGTCTGTATCTCCTTTGGGAAATGCAGACGGCTTTTTTATTTCAGGGGCGGCTTTTGCTGCCCCATCTTTTAGAAAGGACAGACACTATGAAGAAAATACGAAGCTATACCAGTATCTGGTCGGTGGAAAAGGTACTCTATTCCATCAATGATTTTAAGCTGCCATTCCCCATCACGTTCACACAGATGGCGTGGTTCGTGGTATCGGTATTTGCAGTTATGCTCTTGGGGAACCTCCCTCCCCTTTCGTTCATTGACGGGGCATTTTTGAAATACTTCGGCGTACCCTTTGCCCTCACTTGGTTCATGTGCCAGAAAACCTTTGACGGGAAAAAGCCTTATGGCTTCCTGAAATCCGTACTGGCATATCTGGTACGCCCGAAACTGACCTATGCAGGAAAGCCCGTGAAGCTGGAAAAGGAATATCCGGCACAGCCCATCACGGCAGTAAGGAGTGATATTTATGGCATATCCGATTAAATATATCGAAAATAACCTTGTGTTCAACCATGACGGGGAGTGCTTCGCTTACTATGAGCTACTTCCCTACAACTATTCCTTTTTAAGCCCCGAACAGAAATATCAGGTACACGATTCCTTCCGGCAGCTTATCGCCCAGAACAGGGACGGGAAGATTCACGCCCTGCAAATCAGCACCGAATCCAGCATACGGGCGGCACAGGAACGCTCCAAACAGGAAGTGACGGGCAAGTTAAAGGACGTTGCCTGTGCAAAGATTGACGCACAGACCGAAGCCCTGATTTCCATGATAGGGGAAAATCAGGTGGACTACCGCTTTTTTATCGGCTTTAAGCTGCTTGTCAATGAGCAGGAAGTCACCATGAAGCAGTTTCGCAGGGAAGCAAAGACCGCCGTTTCCGATTTCCTCCATGAAGTCAACCACAAGCTCATGGGGGATTTTGTTTCCATGAGCAATGAAGAAATCTGGCGGTTTCAGAAGATGGAAAAACTGCTGGAAAGTAAAATCTCACGCCGCTTCAAAGTCCGGCGGCTGGATAAGGACGATTTTGGCTACCTGATTGAGCATTTATACGGGCAGACCGGAACCGCCTACGAAGATTATGAGTATTACCTGCCGAAGAAGCGGTTTCAGGAAGAAACGCTGGTGAAATACTATGACCTCATCAAACCCACCCGTTGTCTGATAGAGGAAAACCAGCGGTATCTGAAAATCGAACAGGAAGACGGGACAGTTTATGCCGCCTACTTTACCATCAACAGCATTGTGGGGGAACTGGACTTTCCATCCTCGGAAATCTTTTACTATCAGCAGCAGCAATTTACCTTTCCCATTGATACCTCTATGAATGTGGAGATTGTCACAAACCGGAAAGCCCTCTCCACGGTGAGGAACAAGAAAAAAGAGCTGAAAGATTTGGACAACCACGCATGGCAGAATGACAGTGAAACCAGTACAAACGTGGTGGACGCTTTAGACAGCGTAAATGAGCTGGAATCCACCTTAGACCAGAGCAAGGAATCCATGTACAAGCTGTCCTATGTGGTGCGTGTGACGGCTCCCGACTTGGAGGAACTGAAACGCCGCTGCAATGAGGTGAAAGATTTTTATGACGATTTGAACGTGAAGCTGGTTCGCCCCTTTGGGGATATGCTGGGGCTGCATGGGGAATTTCTCCCTGCCAGCAAACGGTATCTGAACGATTACATCCAGTATGTCACCAGTGACTTCCTCGCTGGTCTTGGCTTCGGGGCAACCCAGATGTTAGGGGAACCGGAGGGCATTTATATCGGGTACAGCCTTGATACAGGAAGAAACGTGTACTTAAAGCCTGCCCTTGCCAGCCAAGGGGTAAAAGGCTCCGTCACCAACGCCCTTGCTGCCGCTTTTGTCGGCTCCCTCGGCGGTGGAAAATCATTCAGCAACAACATGATTGTCTATTATTCCGTATTGTTTGGGGCACAGGCTCTCATTGTTGACCCGAAAGCGGAACGGGGACGCTGGAAAGAAACCCTGCCGGAAATCGCCCATGAAATCAATATCGTAAACCTGACTTCGGAGGAACAGAACAGGGGCTTACTTGACCCGTATGTGATTATGGAGAACCCAAAGGATTCCGAATCACTGGCAATCGACATCCTGACTTTTTTAACGGGCATTTCCAGCCGTGACGGGGAAAAGTTCCCTGTTCTTCGGAAAGCTATTCGTGCAGTAACAAACAGTGAGGAACGGGGGCTTTTCAAGGTGATTGAGGAACTACGGGCGGAGGGAACCGCCATCAGCACCAGCATAGCCGACCATATCGAATCCTTTACGGACTATGACTTTGCACACCTGCTCTTTTCGGATGGGGATGTCACACAGTCCATCAGCCTTGAAAAGCAGCTCAACATCATTCAGGTAGCGGATTTGGTGCTGCCGGATAAGGAAACCTCGTTTGAAGAATACACCACAATGGAGCTGCTTTCCGTGGCAATGCTCATTGTAATCAGCACCTTTGCCCTCGACTTCATCCACACCGACCGCAGCGTGTTTAAGATTGTGGATTTGGATGAAGCATGGAGCTTCTTACAGGTGGCACAGGGCAAGACCCTCTCTATGAAGCTGGTTCGTGCCGGACGTGCCATGAACGCAGGCGTTTACTTTGTCACCCAGAACACGGACGATTTGCTGGATGAAAAGCTGAAAAACAATCTGGGCTTGAAATTTGCGTTCCGTTCCACAGACATCAACGAAATCAAGAAGACCCTCGCCTTTTTCGGGGTGGATTCCGAAGATGAAAACAACCAGAAGCGGCTCCGTGACTTGGAAAACGGACAGTGCCTTATCAGTGATTTGTACGGGCGTGTGGGAGTGATACAGTTCCATCCTATCTTTGAAGACCTGTTCCACGCCTTTGATACCAGACCGCCCGTAAGAAAAGAGGTGGAGGAATGAAGATAAGAAAGCCCATCCAGCAGAGGACAGCTCTTGTCCCTTGTCGGACAAAGGGACAAAACTCTTTAAAAAAAATCGGGAGTATAGCAGGAAAAGTGCTTCTGGCACTCCTGCTCATCCTCCTATTGCTTGCAGTCTTCGGCACAGCCGCCCACGCTGCCGGACTGGTGGATGATACGGTGGACGCTGCCAACGAATACAGCAAATATCCTCTGGACAACTACCAGCTTGATTTTTATGTGGACAGCGGATGGGACTGGCTCCCGTGGAACTGGCTGGACGGTATCGGAAAACAGGTGATGTACGGGCTGTATGCCATCACAAATTTTATCTGGACAATCAGCCTGTACCTTTCCAACGCTACGGGGTATCTGATTCAGGAAGCCTACTCGCTGGACTTCATTTCCTCTACGGCGGATTCCATTGGGAAAAATATGCAGACCTTGGCAGGCGTTACCACAGGCGGCTTGTCCTCGGAGGGATTTTATATCGGGTTCCTGCTGATTCTCATTCTGGTGGTGGGGATTTACGTTGCCTACACAGGGCTTATCAAACGGGAAACCACAAAAGCCATCCATGCTGTTGTGAATTTCGTGGTGGTGTTCGTGCTGTCCGCTGCCTTTATCGCCTATGCCCCTGATTATATCGGGAAAATCAATGAATTTTCCGCAGACATCAGCAATGCCAGCCTGACCCTTGGTACAAAGATTGTACTGCCAAACTCGGAAAGTCAAGGAAAAGACAGCGTGGATTTGATACGGGACAGCCTGTTTTCCATACAGGTCAAGCAGCCGTGGCTCCTGCTGCAATATGGCAATTCGGATGTGGAAAGCATTGGAGCTGACCGTGTGGAAAGCCTGCTCTCAACCAGCCCAGACGAAAACAACGGGCAGGACAGGGAAGAAATCGTGGTGGAGGAAATCGAAGACAGGGAAAACACCAACCTTACCATCACAAAGACCATCAACCGCTTGGGAACCGTCTTCTTCCTATTTATCTTCAATATCGGTATCTCCATTTTTGTGTTCCTGCTCACGGGGATAATGATTTTCTCACAGGTGCTTTTTATCATCTACGCCATGTTCCTGCCTATGAGCTTCCTCCTTAGCATGGTTCCCTCTTTTGAGGGGATGTCAAAACGTGCCATTACAAAGCTGTTCAATACCATCCTTACCAGAGCCGGAATCACCCTGATTATCACGGTAGCGTTCAGTATTTCCACCATGCTCTACAACCTGTCTGGGGAATATCCGTTCTTCCTGACGGCGTTCTTGCAGATAGTGACCTTTGCCGGAATCTATTTCAAGCTGGGGGATTTGATGGGGATGTTCTCCTTACAGAGTGGGGATTCCCAAAGCATGGGGAGCCGTATCATGCGAAGACCCCGTATGCTCATGCACGCCCATATGCACCGTTTACAGCATAAGTTAGGACATTCCGTGGCGGCTCTTGGGGCTGGAACGGCTGCCTACCACGCAGGAAAACAGGCTGATTCAGACCAGAGAACTGCTTCCACCTCCGGCTCTTCCAAACGGACACAGGCAGACCACAGCAGACCAGACGGACAGGCAGCACCGGAAAAGGAATCCGTATGGAAACGGGCTGGTTCTGCGGTAGGTGCAGTGGCAGACACCAAAGATAAGATAGCCGATACTGCCGGACAGCTTCGGGAGCAGGCAAAAGATTTGCCTGTCAATGCAAAGTACGCCCTTTACCACGGGAAAACACAGGTATCAGAGGGAGTACGGGATTTTACTTCCAGCGTGACCCAGACCCGAACTGCCAGAGCCGAACAGCGGAACGCACAGGCAGAACGCCGCAGACAGACCATTGCAGAACGCAGAGCGGAGCTGGAACAGGCAAAACAGCCGCAACAGACAGCTTCCGAAGTACCCAAAGGGGCGGCTCCTGTCCATGAACGCCCTGTTACTGCAAAGCAGCCGGAAGATTTCCGACATCATGTAGATACCACTCATACAGGAAAACCAGCCATGCAGCCAGTTTCCCCATCCATCAGGGAACGGGGACAGGTTCCTTATGGGGGAACTGTGGCAGAACGGGCTTCGGTTCCGGTGGTAAAGGCAGCTTCCATCCACCATGAACAGATACCGCCTGTAAGGACAGAACGCCAGATAGTCCCTCCGGCTTCCCCAGACAAACCAGAGGAAAGACAAAAGACAAATACGGCTCCTGTGATACCGGAAAGAAAACGGGCTGCCCCTGCGGTAAAAGAATCGAACTTTACCATCCGGCGTACCACCGCCAGAAAGGAGTGGAGAAAAACAGTAACAGCGGCTGCCAAACAGAAGAAAGGGGAGAAACCATGAAGTTAAGGCACCTTTTCTTTGCCTGTTCCGGCGTGTTTGTGATGATGTTCTCCCTGCTCCTTTTGGTGGTGATTGTCTTCTCGGATGAGGAAGACGGAGGAAGCGGCGGAAACCTTATCTATGGGGGCGTGAGCGTATCACAGGAAGTCCTCGCCCATAAACCTATGCTGGAAAAGTATGCAAGGGAATATGGCATAGAGGAATACTTAAATGTGCTGCTCGCCATCATTCAGGTGGAATCCGGCGGCACGCTGGAAGACGTTATGCAGTCCTCGGAATCTCTGGGGCTTCCCTCGAACTCCCTTAGTACAGAAGAATCCATCAAACAGGGCTGCAAGTATTTCTCGGAACTGCTCGCAGCGGCAGAAACAAAGGGCTGTGACTTAAACAGTGTGATTCAATCCTATAATTACGGCGGCGGTTTCCTAGACTATGTGGCAGGACACGGGAAAAAGTACACCTTTGAACTGGCAGAGAGCTTCGCAAGGGACAAATCCGGCGGAAAGAAAGTCACCTACACCAACCCTGTTGCGGTAGAGAAAAACGGGGGCTGGCGGTATTCCTACGGAAATATGTTCTATGTCCTCTTGGTATCGCAATACCTGACCGTGGCACAGTTTGATGATGAAACGGTACAGGCTATCATGGAGGAAGCCTTAAAGTATGAGGGCTGGACGTATGTGTACGGGGGCGATTCCCCATCCACTTCCTTTGACTGTTCTGGACTGGTGCAGTGGTGCTATGGCAAGGCAGGAATCGCCCTGCCACGGACAGCACAGGAACAGTACAATGTGACGCAGCACATCCCCCTGTCCGAAGCAAAAGCAGGGGATTTAGTCTTTTTCCACTCCACCTACAACGCCGGAACCTACATCACCCATGTGGGGCTGTATGTGGGAAATAACCGGATGTACCATGCCGGAAATCCCATTGGCTACGCAGACCTGACAGGCTCCTACTGGCAACAGCACCTTGCCGGAGCCGGACGAATCAAACAATAAGAAAGGATGAACCGATATGATTCAGATTAGAAAAGAGGAAAACCAGAAAAAGCAGAAAGAAAAGAAACTGAAAGTCTACAAAGTCAATACCCACAAAAAAACCGTGATTGCCCTGTGGGTGCTGCTGGCGGTGAGCTTCCTGTTTGCCGTCTATAAGAATTTCACGGCGATAGACATTCATACTGTCCATGAAACCAAAGTAATTGAGGAACAAATCCTCGACACTCACAAGATAGAGAATTTTGTGGAGAATTTCGCAGAAGTCTACTATTCATGGGAACAGTCCGCCGCTTCCATTGATAACCGGACAAATGCTTTAAAAGGCTATCTTACCGGAGAACTGCAAGCCCTGAATGTAGATACTGTCCGAAAGGACATCCCCGTATCGTCTGCCCTGACTGACTTCCAGATATGGGAAATCACAGAAGAAAAGGAGCAGCATTATCAAGTGACCTATACGGTGGAACAGCGTATCACAGAGGGAGAATCCAGTAAAAAC
>ERZ825137.1713-NODE-1713-length-27268-cov-4.398339_pt1 | contig 27268 bp, 23 predicted proteins | sample MGYA00519873_ERZ825137 | MGnify/ENA primary metagenome ERZ825137 (study PRJEB31778, sample SAMEA3449190) | human gut metagenome | biome: human gut; feature: human-associated habitat; material: faeces | place: United Kingdom | collected 2010/2012 ...
AAGAACTGGACAACAAGTTGAAAGAAATATTCGGAGAATAAATAAAGACTCTCTCATTTTACAGAAACGGCTTCCTGGAGAAAGGAAACTTTTAAAAGGAAGACGTTTATTTTCAGTTTTTATATTCACACAAATTTAAACATCACCGTTTTAGCCTGTATGTGATAATAAGCGCTCCTGAGTGAGGAAATAAAAACCGATACAACGCTCACAAAATAGCATAATAATGCTTTTTGGCTCTACATCTCCGGCTTTCAGCTCATTATCACCAGCAAAACTTAAATAAAACTATACTAAGTATGAAAAAATATTTATACCTTATATTATTGTTTCTCGTAACGGGAACACACTCCCTGATTGCACAAGGGAAACAAAAGATTAGCGTACTATACGTAGGTGGCTCAGCCGAAATCGAAACAATGGGAGGAATAGAAGTCGATAGTCTCACTCTTGCCAAATCCGTGAAATCACGTATGGCTTCTTTCGAAAAGTTCCTGAAATCCCGTTTCCGTACTGTAAAGGTTATCGATGGCAAAGAATACACCGTTGCTTTGTCCAACCAATATGATGTAACCATTTTCGACGGACGTCCTAACCCCATCCGCCCGGCAATTAAAGAATATGATAAGAACGGACGTCTTATCCGCTACGAAAAGCCCGCTTACCTTCCCGATAATTTCGACCGGCCCACTCTTTGCATTGCAAGTGCCAGCGAAGACCTAGGCCGTAGCCTCGGAAGCAAATGCGACTGGTTCTGCCTATGTCTGGAAGCGGACGCTCACCACTGGGTAAAAGACCATCCCATATTCAAAGGCCCTTTTAAAGTGAACATCAAACCGGAAATGAAACCCACTCCGGGTCCGGCTTTCGAATACGGAAAGATGTATGGGTATACACTGCCTGCCGAAACGGAAATGTGGACCGTACAAACAGCCAACTATACCACAACTCCCGAATATCGCATTGGTATGGTAAGCCGTCCCGGAGGTTTCTTAGATTCTCCTGAAACTGAAATCATTTCCAGCGGAACATGCGCCAAGAGTATCGATGCTGTAGCCATAGGCCGTCACGCCAACTTCTTCCACTGGGGCTTTTCGGCATCTCCGGCTTATCTGACCGAAGCCGGCAAAGCGGCTCTTGCCAATGCTATCGTCTACATTTCCGACTTTGCAGGTCAACGCATCATTGCCCGCAAACTGAACGAAAGCATCGCTACCCGCCAAAATGCGGATGCAAAGAAATTCATAGCGTCACGAGAATCCTGGCAGGATTACAACCGAACGAACCGCGAATTTTATCAAGCTATCGATAGTATCAAACAAGTGGCGCAAGCCAAACAGAAAAAAGGGGAAGAATTAAGCGCTTCGGAAAAGATGTATCTGAATTTCAACATTGAAGAAGAGAAAAAAGAACCGACTTATGCCGAATATCTGAAAGAGCGTTTCCCAAAGCTCTACCATGTGTTTGGCGATGACGCAAGCGAATACCAACGTTACTATGAGAAAAACCGCAATTGGTTCTATCCCGACGAGCAAGGATACGACCTTGATATTGACGAAGATGTACGTACAGTAGGCATTCCCAATAATGATATTCGTCTGTTGGATACCTGTATTTCAATGCTCGAGAAGAAAGAGAACACAGAGTTGGCGACCCGCATACTGCAACGCTACACGCTTTGCCGCTTTACCTCTCCCCTTGAATGGAGAAAATGGTTCGATGCCAACCGAGATAAGATGTTCTTTACCGAATCGGGTGGATGGTTGTGGTTAATCAATACAACGGACACAAGCATACCGGGCAATGATTACAGTGTATTACAGAAAGCACACGAAACAAAAATGCCTGAATTGAAAGAAGATACGGATGATAAGAATCCGGTAGCGTTATCGGCTACGATCCATACACTAACAGACGGAAAGAAGGAGCTAGTCGTATGTATGAAGGTGCATACCGGTTACCATACTTATGCCCAAGTATCGAGCAAAGACCCGTTTCTACCTACTACCATCGAACTTGAACTTCCGGAAAGCTATAAACGGGAAGGAACAATGAAAACTCCAGCCTTTACTCAATTAAGCGGTTCGGAAACTACCATTTATACCGGCGACGGCGCTTTCCGGCAACTACTAAGCGGAACCGGAAAAGGAGAAATAAAATGCACTGTCAGCTATCAATGTTGTGATAACAACATTTGTTTTCCTCCTACAAAGAAGACCTTGACGGTGAAAATGGAATAAAATAGAGATCAGTATGGGTCGGCTATTCGTACCGATGGGTTGTTTCCATGATGAAAAGAGAACAAAAACAGAGGCTTTATGGAGAGAAGAAACAGTTCTTTGTTGAATTTTTTCAAACAGTGTTTTTTGTCCAACAGGAGGAAATATGCCTCTGAAACCCTTTACTGAAGGGGCTTTCAGATTTGTGCACAAACGCAAAGGTCGAATGTGCACAAATCCTAACCTCATTTGTGCACAAACGAGAAGTCGATTTATGCACAAATGACACTTGCGTTTGTGCACAATAATATAGTGTAAATATATTTCCATCCCATAAAAAATCCTCCTGCTACTGTCGCTTCCTTCTCTTTCAATGAAGAAGAAGACGGCCGTAGCAGGAGGATTTTATATACCAAACTTTGATGAAGTTCCCCTCTGAAATAAAAAACAGATTTGTAAAGAGGAAACTTTGCATAGTAACAAACTCAGGCAAGGCGTTATCACATATACGGTTACCCCCCAGATTACAACAAAAAGAAGCCTTTATATGTCAAACACTGTCCGGCATCTCACCCTCTTACAGGGAAACAATGCTTTACAGGCGTCAGTATGAAGGTGAATTCGTAATCGCCGTACGGGAGACGATATTGCGGCAACGGTACTGCGCCCCAGCTGTTGACACATCCTAATCCACACTGCGCCTTATCGATGCAAAAGTTTGTAAGGTCGGCTTTCGGAACTTCGGGAGAATGACGTTGCGCTTTCTGCGCGCCATCATCCAACGCTTCGATGGTATAGTGCAGGGCGGAAGCGGAGAAAGGCGCTTCGGCTACTACTTGCAAACCGCATCCAGCGGAATTCAGTTGTTTCCACCAACGGATATCGGTTTTTGTGCCGGTTTCCTGCGGACGGATATAGGGATAGAACTGCTCATCCACTGTCTGGCGATAAATACCCACACGGGTACTGTGGTTGCGGTCGCTATAATTTTCTGTCGGCCCGCGACCGTAATATTCAATGGTTCCAAATGTAGCGAGCATCTGCATTTGCATACCGAAACGGAACATCGGAGCAATCTTCGCCTCCTTATCAGCAGTCATCTTTTGAGTAATTTTCACCGCCCCTTGGTTGTTTACGACATACGTAAGCACCAACTTAGCCGATACGTCTGGCATCTCGTACTCTGCTCGCACCACTACCATACCATCTTCCACAGCGGATTTCAATTGAAGTAATTTTAAAACCGGATCTTTCCAAACGCCCCACTTCTGTTGCAAGTTAGCACCGAAATCATTATCAGTCGGCGCACGCCAGAAATTAGGTTTCAGATAAGTACCCTCTTTCAACATTTCCAAGCCGTTTACGGTATAACGAGTCAAATAGCCGTTTCCACGATTAAATTCCATTGTAAAATTATCCCCTTTCACGATCAGATAATGACGATCGTTTTCTACAATTTGCGGAATCACTACCGGAATGTTTACCGCCTCTATATTCCTCAGTTCCATAACTGGAGCCTGATAAGGTTGCAACGCAAGCTGGTCTTTAGCTACTGCATAACCTGCGGGTAACAGTCCTTCCGCCTGTTTCAAACGATAGGTGACATTCAGAAGATACTCTTTCGGAGATGCCAACCCACCCGAAAAGAGACTGGGCGATAAGAAGTCGCCGGATGCCGCCCCAGTTTCCAACTCCACTTTGGCAGTCTGTCGAGGAGCTACATCCAGACGTTCCACTCTGCCTGTACGAACAGGTATCCCATCGGCAAGCAGTTGCCACTCAAGATAATAGGCCGAAAGGTCGCGGAAGAAGTTCTCGTTATAAACACTTATCTCTCCTTTGGCGATATCCGCCGGAGTGGTCCAAATATTCTGATAGAAATAACCCACCTCATACATGTGCGGATTAGGAACCCGATCGGGACTAATCAAACCGTTGTCGCAGAAGTTCTTGTCAGAAGCATCATATCGATTGAAGTCGCCACCGTACGCATAAATCTCCACACCGTCTTTACCTTTCCACCGCACGGACTGATCGACAAAATCCCAAATAAAACCACCTTGCAAATTGGGATATTTCCGTATCAAATCCCAATACTCCTTAAATCCGCCTTGCGAATTACCCATAGCATGGGCATATTCGCATTGTATCAACGGTTTAGTGACATCCGTACGCTCACCGTATTTCTTCATGGCTTCATAACCGGCATACATGGGGCAATAAACATCGGTAAAATCGTTATATCCCGCCCGTTCGTACTGGCACACGCGGCTGGGGTCTTCCTGCTTTATCCAACGATATACCTCTTCGAAATTGGGACCGAAGCCGGCTTCATTCCCCATCGACCAGAATATAATGCACGGATGATTGAAGTTACGCTGCACGTGACGTTGGTTACGTTCCATATGCGCTTTCCGGTAATCGTCCCGTTTAGCCAACGTTTTATCGCCATAACCCATTCCATGCGATTCGATATTTGCCTCCGCTACCATGTAAATACCATATTCATCGCAAAGTTGGTACCAATAAGGATCATTAGGATAGTGGCAGGTACGCACAGCATTGATATTGAACTGTTTCATAATGCGGATATCTTGAATCATGCGCTCGCGGGAAACCACATAACCCCCATCGGGATCGAGCTCGTGGCGGTTAGCTCCCTTAATAAGTATTGCTTTGCCGTTCACCAGAATTTGGTCGCCTTTTTGTTCTACTTTCCGAAAACCGACTTTCAAAGGAATCACTTCGCCACTACCTTGCAGAACGGCGCGCAACGTATATAAATAAGGTGTCTCGGCACTCCACTTCCGCGGGTTTTCCACCATCATCCTTACTTCGCCACTACCTTTAGCAACGGCAGAAGATACTTGTGCACCGGCAGCATCCAACAAATCGAGTCGTACCTTACCGTTTCCTTTCAGTTCCAGTTGAATATTGAGCGAACCATTCTTATACTCCGCATCCAAATCGGGTGTCACACGGATATCCTGAATCCGTTTTTTGCTACGGGCATAAAGATAACAATCGCGCCCTACACCGCTAAAACGAAAGAAATCCTGATCTTCAAGGTACGAACCGTCGCACCAGCGGAACACTTGAAAAGCAACCAGGTTTTTCTGCCCCGGTTTCAGGTATGGAGTAAGATTAAATTCCGCTTCCAGTTTGCTATCCTCGCTATAACCCACATAGCGCCCGTTCACCCACAGATACATATTGGATGTGACCGAACCGAAATGAGCGAATATTTCTTTCCCGTTCCAAGCAGCCGGAACGGTTATCTCACGCCGGTATGAACCTACATGATTGTTTTGTACAGGCACTTCGGGCGGGTTACTTTTAAATTGATTGTTCCACGCATAACCGATGTTCAGATAAAGGGGGTCGCCATAACCGTTAAGTTCCCATATGGCAGGCACTTGCAGCTCGTCCCAGCCTTTGTCGTTGAATCCCACTTTCCAAAAATCTGTAGGACGCATGTCGGCATCCTTCACCCAGTTGAATTTCCACAATCCGTTCAAAGACATATAGTTTTGCGACTGTTCTTTCACAGCCCGTGCGGCAACTTCTTCATTTTCGTAAGCAAAGTAATCAGTGTGCATGGGAGCACGGTTCACCGCATTCATCTGTGGATTGCGCCATTCATCAGACTGCGCACCTGCCGTAACGGCCGCCACAGCCAGCAATCCCGTCATAAATTGTTTTATCATGCTATCTTATTTTAAGGTTATTTGTTCTCCGACAGAGATTTCGCAAATATAAGCTATAAATCTGAATTTATAAAAGAAGAAAGCATTGCAGAACTAAATGAACCGGCAATTCATGGTTCTTCTACAGATTTCGTTAAAACAAGAATCTTTCAGGAAATTGCATATAGTCAACCTATAGCATTGACAAGGTTAAACGGAGGCTCTCTATTTATAAATAAAAACAGAAAACGTTAACTTTTATCGTTAAAGGGCATACTATAACAACGCAGACAAACCGTTTTAAAAGTTTCAACCTCCTGAAACTTTAGTTTCATAAGGGCGAAACTTTAGTTCCAGACATTGGAAACTAAAACGATATCATTGGTAACAAAGGAGGTATGTACTGTCTTATATTCTTTTCCAGCAAACTGAAAAAGAGTCATTCATATACATATTATGAACGCGGACTTTCACAGATATATACATTTAATCTGAAAAGTCCGCGTTACTATGTATCTTTTAAAACTTCTGCTTATTTAAACTCAACCTACACATGGCTAAGATCCAGAAAGTGAAAGCCAGCGCCCTCTTTTGTCAGAAAACACCGAAATGCTATCGGTTTCGCCTCCTCTTACTTCTGATAAAGTAAAAATTTAACTATCCACAATTCCGATAAAACAGGCAAAATGCAAAAATATTACATTCTTTCGGGAACCTCGATTCCCAAGAGCGCCATGCCCAAACGAACAATCTTGCCTACATTCTCCGATAAAGCCAGACGGAACACTTTTAAATCAGCGTTTTCTTCGCGAAGAATGCTGTAATCGTGATAGAACTGGTTGTATTCCTTCACCAAATCATAACAATAGTTGGCAATTACGGACGGACTGTAATCCTCTCCTGCCTGTTTCACAACAGCCTTGAAGTCGGAAAGCATTTGAATCAAACCTTCCTCTTTTTCCGTCAGTTCGAGATTCTCCGGAAGAGCGGCCGGAATACTAATGCCGGCTTCTGCTGCTTTGCGCAATACCGACCGGATGCGGGCATAAGTGTATTGGATAAACGGACCGGTATTGCCATTAAAGTCGATGGATTCTTTCGGATTGAAAGTCATATTTTTGCGAGCATCCACTTTCAAAATAAAATACTTCAATGCACCTAACCCTACAATACGGGCAATGTTCTCAGCCTCTTCCTTATTTATGTTGTCTAACTTTCCTAACTCTTGGGAAGTTTCTTTAGCTGTTTGAATCATCTCTTCAATCAAATCATCGGCATCCACCACGGTTCCTTCACGGCTTTTCATCTTTCCCTCCGGCAGTTCCACCATTCCATAAGAGAAATGTACGAGACTCTTTCCCCATTCGAAGCCTAACTTATCGAGCAAAATGGAAAGCACTTGAAAATGGTAGTTCTGCTCGTTTCCTACCACGTAAATCATTTTATTAATAGGAAAATCCTGGAAACGTAATTTAGCGGTACCGATATCCTGCGTCATGTAAACAGAAGTACCGTCCGAACGAAGCAACAATTTGTGGTCGAGCCCCTCTTGGGTCAAATCAGCCCACACCGAACCGTCCTCTTTGCGGTAGAAGAAACCTTTCTCCAATCCTTCCATCACTTTTTCTTTTCCTTCGAGATAGGTTTCCGATTCATAATAAATCTTATCGAAGCTAACGCCCATTTTTTTGTATGTTTCATCAAAACCGGCATACACCCAGTCATTCATCTTTTTCCACAACGAACGGACTTCGGGATCGTTTGCCTCCCATTTTACCAACATTTCACGCGCTTCATTCATAAGCGGAGAATCTTTTTCGGCTTTTGTTTTCGCTTCTTCTTCGCTCATACCTCCAGCCATATATTGTTCCGTCAGTTGCTTCACTTCTTCTTTATAATGTTTATCGAATGCCACATAATAGTCGCCAATTAAGTGATCGCCTTTTTTGCCTGACGATTCGGGAGTTTCTCCCTTACCATATTTTAGCCATGCCAGCATAGACTTACAAATATGGATGCCACGATCGTTCACAATATTGGTTTTCACTACCTTATTACCATTTGCGGCAACAATATTGGCCAACGCATTTCCTAGTAAATTATTGCGTACATGCCCCAAATGAAGAGGTTTGTTCGTATTGGGAGAAGAATATTCGATCATCACCAAGGGCGATGTTTCGGTAGCTTTTGTCAAACCGTATTGAGCATCGGCATGAATTTCGTTCAACAAATCTATCCAACAAGCGGAAGAAATAGTAAGATTAAGAAAACCTTTGATAACATTGAAAGAGGCAACTGCCGGTTCATTCTGCTGCAAATAAGCTCCAATTTCCTGTGCCGTTTGTTCGGGCGATTTTCGAGAAAGTCTAAGGAAAGGGAAAACCACCAATGTAAGGTGTCCTTCAAATTCCTTCTTTGTTTTTTGCAATTGTACTTGTGCAGCAGGTACTTCCTGACCATACAACACTTTTATTCCTTCCATTACAGAGGTGGTTATCTTCGTTTCAATCTTCATAAGGCTGAATTCTACTTTGTTACGGGGTGCAAAGTTAGACAAAAATCCGGATATACGGAGAGACTGTAACTATAAAATGAACAAAGAAAAAAGAGAGACACTCCGTGAGTATCTCTCTTTTTTAGATTCTTTTCTAAAAAGCAACTTATTTAATAGCGTCTGCCAATTCAGCTCCTGCTTTGAATTTTGCCACTTTTTTAGCCGGAATAGTAATTGTAGCTTTTGTAGAAGGATTAATACCTGTTCTTTCACCTCTTTCAGCAACAGAGAATGTTCCAAAACCAACAAGAGCAACTTTGTCACCTTGTTTAAGAGCATTTGAAACTGCAGTAACAAAAGCATCCAATGCTTTTTTAGAATCAGCTTTGCTCAATCCTGATTCCGACGCAATAACATTAATAAGATCTGCCTTATTCATAACGTAATGGTTTAATTAAAAATTAATTGTAACACAAAAGATTTAATTTGAAATAATTCACAAATATAGAGATTGTGCTTTAATAATCAAACAATCTATGAAAAAAATGCGCCAAAATGATGAAAAAAAATGTAAGAGTTACCTTTTTTATGCTTTAGAACAGAATAAATTATTATTTTTGCCACGCTAAATATACTGAATATGAACATGCCTCCTGTTACAAAAAATATTATCATTATAAATGTCTTAACATTCCTGGGCAGCATAGTAGCGCCTAAATATGGGATAAACCTGACGCAATGGTTTGGCCTTCACTTTTTTATGGCCCCTGATTTCAAACTCTACCAGTTGTTTACTTACATGTTTATGCACGGAGGGTTCGAACATCTATTCTTCAATATGTTTGCCGTGTGGATGTTCGGGCGGGTACTAGAACAAGTCTGGGGACCCCGGCGATTTCTCTTTTACTATATCGTATGTGGAGTAGGCGCAGGATTAATTCAAGAATTAGTACAATATATTCAATACGCAACTGTATTATCCGGATATGACAGTGTGAATATGGGAGGGAACTATGTGATTCCGATGAGTGATTATCTCAACATGATGACAACCGTAGGAGCCTCCGGTGCCATATACGCTATTTTATTGGCATTCGGTATGATATTTCCGAACCAACCTATCTATTTATACTTCCTGCTACCCATGAAAGCAAAGTATTTCGTAATGGGATATGCCGTTCTGGAACTAATCTTCGGAATGTCGCAACGGGGAGACGGAATAGCTCACTTCGCTCATTTGGGAGGTATGCTGTTCGGCTTCATATTAATTATGTATTGGAAGAAAAAAAATAAAAATGGGCAGTTTTTTTACTAATATAAAGCAGGCATACCAACAGGGACGGATGCCTATGCGGTTTATTTATATAAATGTGGGAGTGTTTATTCTCGCATTCTTATTGAACACATTATTGATGCTGTTCAACCAAAGCGGTGCCGGCATTCTTCGCCTATTTGAGTTGCCGGCTTGGATGGAAATATTCTTTTACCAGCCGTGGAGTATCCTTACCTATATGTTTATGCATGCAGATATTTTTCATCTGCTGTTTAATATGTTGTGGCTTTATTGGTTCGGACAATTGTTCCTATACTTTTATTCCGAACGGTCGTTTTGCGGACTCTATTTCTTCGGCGGACTGTGCGGAGGAGCCCTTTATATGCTTTTCTATAATATTTTCCCTTATTTCAATCAGGCTGTATACACGTCGTATTTGTTAGGCGCTTCGGCTTCCGTACTTGCTATTACCGTCGCTACGGCTGTTAAAGAACCCGACTTCAGAGTAAGACTACTGTTTTTTGGAAATGTACGCTTAAAATACATCGCACTCATCATGGTAGGAATCGACTTGCTAATGATGACTTCCGGTAATGCTGGCGGACACATCGCCCATTTAGGCGGAGCTTTAGGGGGACTATGGTTTGCTCTCAGCATGCGAAGAGGACATGATGTAACGAAATGGATTAATTTTCTTATCGATAAAATTGTGAATTTGTTCTCGTGGATCTCCAAACGTCCGCAAAAGAGACCTAAAATGAAAGTCCATTACAATTCCCGTGAAAAAGACTATGATTATAATGCACGTAAAAAAGCTCAATCGGAAGAAATAGACCGCATATTGGACAAGTTAAAAAAATCGGGTTATGGCAGCTTAACCACCGATGAAAAGAAAAGTTTGTTCGATGCAAGCAAGAAATAAAAAAGGCACAAAAAAAGCAAACTGTATGAAATACATAGGCAAAGTTTTAGGATGGTTGCTATTTGGAATTAATGTTCTATGCGCTCTCATCATGCTGTTTTGTGCTTATAGTCCGTACATCGATCCGATAAGATATCCGTTGCTTTCATGCTGTGGATTAGCTTTTCCTATTATGCTGGCAATCAACTTATTGTTCCTGCTTTTTTGGCTTATCATCTATCGCAGATATACCTTAATCTCACTCGCTGCCATGCTTTGCTGCATACAAGCTATTTGGACATGTTGCCCTTTGAATTTTTTCCAAAAGGAGGCGCCCGAAGAAAGCATTAAGTTTCTTTCTTATAACGTAATGGCTTTTAATATGGACAAGCCCCATACGAAAGAGAATCCGAATGAAATATTAACGTATCTTCAAAATAGTAACGCCGACATCATTTGTCTTCAAGAATATATTACCGGAGCAAATTTAAAAAGGAAAGAAATAGACAATGCCTTATCTGCCTATCCGTACAGACATTTTTATAAAATTGCAAACGGTCTTAACGGTTTGGGATGTTATTCACGTTTTCCCATCTTATCAGCGACTCCCGTACCTTACTCAAGCAAAGCCAACGGAAGTATCGTATACAAGATAAAAATAAAGAATGATACAGTGACGGTTATAAACAATCACTTGGAGTCGAACAAACTCACTTTAGACGACCGAACGATCTACATGGAAATGATTAAAGATCCGGAAGCCGATAAGGTGAAAGAAGGTTCTAAAAAATTATTGAGCAAATTGGTGGATGCCGTACCGATCCGGGCAGCCCAGGCAGACACCATCGCACAAATTATTCGGAATAGAATTACTCCCTCGATTATTGTATGCGGCGACTTCAATACGTCGCCTTTCTCTTATGCTCATCGCATTATATCGAAAGGACTCAATGACGCATTTACACAGTCGGGACGTGGATTTGGTGTTTCGTATAATAAAAACGGATTCTTTTTCCGGATAGACCATATCCTTATTAGCCCAGATCTTCAAAGTTACCAATGTATCGTAGATAAATCCACCAAACATTCAGACCATTACCCTATTTGGTGCTATATCTCAAAAAAATCATTAAAATAGATTCTCCCCACTGCCCAATTTTACTCCCTCCGCTTAAATTATTGCCGTCGGAGCTGTATAAATGTGAAAAAAAGAATTATATTTGCAGCCTTGTAACTCAGTTTATTAACAAAGTAAGTAAAATAAATATCAAAGTAAAATGCAAAACAAAGGATTCGTAAAAGTTTTTGCGGTATTACTCACACTTGTGTGTGTGTTCTATCTTTCGTTCTCTTTTGTAACGCGCCACCATATGAATTTGGCCGCACAAGACCCGAAAGGAGAATCACACTACTTGGATTCTATGCAGAATGAGAAAGTGTATTTGGGTGTATACACGCTGAAACAATGTCGTGAAATGGAAATTGGTTTGGGTCTGGACTTGAAAGGTGGTATGAACGTCATTCTTGAAGTTTCTGTTCCCGATGTGATTAAAATGTTGGCCGACCACAAAACCGACGAAGCTTTCAACCAAGCTGTTGCCAATGCAGCAAAACAACAAATCACCAGTCAGAGCGATTTCATCACTCTATTTGTAAATGAGTATCATAAACTGGCTCCGGAAGGAAAACTTTCCGAAATATTCGCTACTCAACAATTAAAAGACAAAGTAACTACCAAAAGTACAGATGCCGAAGTGGAGAAAGTGCTCCGCGAAGAAGTAAAAGCCGCTATCGACAACTCTTATAATATATTACGTACCCGTATCGACCGTTTTGGTGTGGTACAGCCTAATATCCAAGCATTGGAAGGAAGCGTGGGACGTATTATGGTAGAACTTCCGGGTATCAAAGAACCCGAACGTGTAAGGAAATTGCTCCAAGGCTCTGCCAACCTCGAATTTTGGGAAACATTCGATGCAAAAGAAATTGTTCCTTATTTGATTAATGCCGATGCAAAATTACGCACTGCTATAGCCGATGCTCAACCGAAAGATACTGCGAACGCAATCAATAGTGCTGTAGCTACTGAAGAAACCGTAGTTGCCGAAAAAAATACTGTAAGCGCTGCCGACAGTCTGGCTGCCGCACTAAAAGGTGAAAAGACTGTAGCCGACCAAAGCGCTGCACTTGCGGAAGCGAAAAAGGAACATCCGTTGGCTTCTATTCTTAGTTTCAACAATAGTGGAATGGGATGTATTGTAGGTTACGCACACTACACGGATACGGCTGAAATCAACCGATTGCTGGCTATGCCGGAAGCTAAGAGCGTATTGCCGAGAGAACTTAGCCTTAAATGGGGTGTAAAAGGAAGCGACCTTGATAAAACCGGACAAATATTCGAATTGTATGCCATCAAAGTGACAGAACGCAACGGACGCGCTCCGATGGAAGGTGACGTTGTCACTTCTGCATCCGATGGTTATGATCAATATGGCAAACCCTGCGTAAACATGAGCATGAATACGGAAGGTTCACGCCGTTGGGCACAACTGACCAAACAAAATATCGGTAAGGCCATTGCAATTGTATTGGACGGTTATGTATACAGTGCACCGAATGTAAATACGGAAATTACCGGTGGCAATTCTGTTATTACCGGAAACTTCACACTGGAAGATACCAAGGACTTGGCTAACGTATTACGTTCAGGTAAAATGCCTGCTCCGGCACGTATTGTACAGGAAGATATAGTAGGTCCGTCACTCGGACAAGAATCCATTAATCAAGGTATCATATCATTTATTGTTGCATTGATACTGCTAATGATCTACATGTGCAGCATTTACGGACTGATTCCGGGTATGGTTGCCAACTGCGCGTTGATTATTAACTTTTTCTTCACATTAGGTATCCTAACTTCTTTCCAAGCAGCATTGACGATGTCTGGTATTGCCGGTATGGTATTATCGCTGGGTATGGCAGTGGATGCAAACGTGTTGATCTACGAACGTACCAAAGAAGAACTGAAAGCAGGCAAAGGTGTGAAAGCGGCTTTGGCAGATGGTTACTCCAATGCATTCTCAGCCATCTTCGACTCAAACTTGACTTCTATCATAACAGGTATTATCTTGTTCTACTTCGGAACCGGTCCTATCCGTGGTTTCGCCACCACATTAATTATCGGTATCCTTTGTTCATTCTTTACGGCTGTATTCTTGACCCGTATCGTTTACGAACATTTTATGAACAAAAACAAGTGGCTGAACCTTACTTTCACAACGAAACTTTCACGTAACTTGATGACTAATACGAATTACCGGTTCATGGGAATGGCGAAAAAATCATTTACTGTATTCGGAATCATCATTATTGTTTGTATTATCTCATTTTTCACCCGTGGAGTAAGTCAGAGTATTGATTTCACCGGAGGACGCAATTTTGTAGTACAGTTCGAACAGCCTACTCAGCCTGAAACCGTACGCAACTTATTACAGGAAAAGGTAGGAGATGCCAATATCCAAGCTATCGCCTTGGGAACCGATCATAAAACAGTACGTGTAACCACTAACTACCGTATCGAAGATGATGATCCGGATATCGACTCCAAGATTGAGGAATTCTTGTACGAATCTCTGAAAGAAGGCAATTTGCTTGGCGAAGGTACAACACTTGAGGTCTTTATCGACCGAGACAACCGCGCCGGAGGTTCCATTATTAGCTCACAGAAAGTTGGTCCGAGTATTGCCGACGATATCAAGACTTCAGCTATTTGGTCTGTTATCTTTGCATTGATTGCCATCTTCGTCTATATCTTGATACGTTTCCGTAACGTTGCATACAGTGTGGGATCGGTTATCGCCCTAGCCATCGATACTACATTGATTATCGGCGCTTATTCGTTGTGTTATGGATGGGTACCGTTCTCATTGGAAATCGACCAAACTTTTATCGGTGCTATCCTGACCGCCATAGGTTACTCTATCAACGACAAAGTGGTAATCTTCGACCGTATCCGTGAGTTCTTTAAACTTTATCCGAAACGTAGCCGTTTCCAATTATTCAATGACTCACTGAATACTACATTGGCACGTACCATCAACACCTCACTTAGTACATTAATTGTATTATTATGTATCTTTATATTAGGTGGTGACAGCATCCGGAGCTTTGCCTTCGCAATGATTCTGGGTGTAGTAATCGGTACACTTTCATCACTGTTCATTGCCGCTCCGATAGCGTACCTGACAATGGGCAATAAGATGCCGGAAGAAACAAAAGAAGCCTAAGATTTAACTTCTACTATTATATGCAGAACCGCACCATCAGTGACTGATTGGTGCGGTTTTTCTTTATTTTAAGCGAAAAACTGAAAATTTGTCTCATATTACAACATATTGGCACCATTTTTACGACAAAAAGTCAACTATATAAAATAGAAGTCTTTTGGTATCCATTTTGTACTATTTTAAATGAACAACGGTTCCGAAAAAACTGAAGTTGCAAACAAACACTATGTATAACTTAAAGATAGGAGATTAAAATTATGATGCCTGTAAGAAGAACTCAGAATTGGTTGCCGGATATCTTCAATGATTTCTTTGACAATAATTGGATGGTAAAAACCAACGCAACAGCTCCAGCTATCAACGTTATCGAAAACGAACACGATTACCGGATAGAAGTTGCTGCTCCGGGTATGACGAAAGAAGACTTCAATGTCCAAATTGATGAAAGCAATAACCTAGTTATTAGCATGGAAAAGAAAAATGAGAATAAAGAGGAGAATAAGAACGGACGATATTTGCGTCGGGAATTCTCTTACTCTAAATTCCAGCAAACCATCATCCTACCGGACGATGTAGATAAAGAAAAGATTTCTGCAGAAGTGAAAGACGGCGTATTGAACGTGACATTACCTAAACTAAGCGTACAAGAAGTAAGAACCCAAAAGAATATTGAAATAAAATAATGGTTACTAATGCTTATAAAAAAGCCACTTTAATTCACTAGAATGAATGCCACTCACAAGTAGTTATTTGAAATAATAAAATAATCCCCTTATTTAATTCTCATCTACAAAGTTGAAAAGTTAAATAAGGGGATTCTTATCTAAAAAATATTCATTTCTAAAAACCTATCTTGAAACAGCTATTTTATTATATATTGTCCGTCAGAATTCTACCAAATTTTTAGATAACAGTCTACCAATCGTATTAGTAGTATAAATCAAAAAAACAGGATTCACCGAAAATAGTATGTTACTATATTATATATAATGAATACATCTAGCTCTGAGCATAGAAGGAAAAGTTATTTCCGCTTGCTATTTAATATCCGTTGAGCAGAATCCGCCAATACAACAATAGCTCCCGCCAGAATCGCCGTATCTTTTATAACCAATCTACCCGCTCCGGTTAACAAAGGAAAACCAAATTCTCCACTTCCCAAATCCGGAACCCAAACTTCAGGAGTCGTAACAAGGAAAGAAAGTGTTCCAATAGTCATAATTATTGCCAATAATGCACCAACCAAGCCTACTTTTGGAAAGAATATCCCTAAAAATACTAATATTCCTATACTCATAATAAGAATCCCCAAACCGTGAGAAAAGCCATACGTATTATTCTTCTTATGCCACTCAAACTTCTTTTGGTCAAACTCGCCCTCTTTCAATTTATAAATCTTGTAATCCGGAGCTGGCTGAGTATAGAAAAAACTCATGAAAGGACTGTTTGCCACAAACGGTACGATACCTTCCGCCTCATAGTTCCAAAACTTAAGGCCACCAATCCATACAAAAATCACTAAAATAGCCACGCGAATCAGATGAATACCTAATCTTTGGGAAGAAGCCGCCAAATGTAAAAAATTTAAAAATAATTTGTTCAATTTCGCACTCATATCACTATTGTCTTTTAAAGGTTTAACTTATGATGCAAAGATGGGCATATTCTTATCGACAACCGATAGTCATTTCACCAGATAAGTTATCAATTATTCCCGTTTAGCATTTTTTCGGTAAATTGATATACTCTCCCCAGTCATTTTTTTAAAAAAACGACTAAATGTAGGTAAGTCCTCAAAACCAAGTATATCCGCTATTTCTTTCGCGCTTCTCGTACTATACAAAAGCAGACGCTTTGCCTCAGCCTCAATTCGTTCATGAATAACCCTTAAAGGAGAAGGCAATCCATACTGCATAAACAGATTAGACAATGTTTTAGGAGAACGGTTCAATAAATCAGCATACTCTTTTACCATCTTTTTCGTTTTATAATGCATATCCACCAATACATAAAACTGACGTACCAATTCAAAACTTTTCTCCTGTTCATCCGTAATGGAAAAACGTTCTCGTGCTATACGAGTACAAGTAATAATAAACCGTTTTAGCAAAATACGCAACATTTCTTCTTGCATACTGTCGCGAATAGCATACTCATCAGCCAGCCGTTTGATAATATCATATAACATAGAAGACTGGTCTGAAGAAAGTTGCAATTTCAAGATACGGGAACTTCCGTTAAAAAGGAATCCGTTACATGACACTTCCTTATCATGTCCGTAAATACAATAAAAATTGCTGTTAAATAAAATAGTAAGGTATTCACCTTCCACTTGCTTTACTTTTATATGATGAAAAGGAGTTAAAGGAATCACTTCATCTTTTTCCAAAACCATTTCTACATAATCGACCTCCAATACAAGCCTTCCGCTTTGCACCCAAATAAACTTATATAAACTCTTATCTGCCTGTAAAGAAATTCGAGTATGATATGAAAATGTCAATATAATACTCCCGTCCAACCGCGTATGAAAAGTATATTCCATCCTATTCTATGTATTAATCTGCCAAATATAAAGATTATATTATCAATCTTCGAGAAAGAGCATTAGAAATGTTCAGCCATATTAGAGTCTTAACAAAGCGCCTCCAAAAATCTACATATATTAAGCTCTTGATTATTCGGAGAATATAAGTTTATATATCTTCAAAAACTAAATCATTTATAAGAAGGTTCACAAGCTATGACATTTTGAAAAATATATTATGTTGAAAGAATTATTTTTCGCCACGTCAATTAACTATCAATTATTAAACAAGAAGGAATATGGCATTAGAACAACTCCTTTAACGTATTCGTTTCCGTAAAAAGCCAGGAATCCAACAGACCATAAGATGAGACTTGGGCCATTTATAACACTGCTGGAAAACAATCATCGCCACACCAATAAAAAATGCAGCGCCTACCGCAACTTGCAAAGGAAACCAAAAAAGACTTTCGACAGGAAGAATAAGCGGTACAAGCCCAACTGCCCCTACCGGCGCAAAGAATTTGCCTACACATTCAAACAATAAAAAAAGGCAAGCAACAATGCACAGAGCCACTATGCTTTCGGGAAGATGAAGATATAAATGTCCGACCCACTGGAAAAGACTACCGATGAGTGATGCTGCCACCAACAACATAAAAATTTGAAGCGGGCGATTACGAAATCCGCTTTTAGAGTTGGCAAATTCTACATAGGTGACTACTAATGGCGGAACAAAACAGTAGTAATAAGTCATGTGGGCTGATAGCACAATAAAAGGAAGCATCGCCACCCACAAAAACAGCCAGCGCACCATTTCTTTACGCCAACTTCGAGATATAGAAGAACATGGGATTAATGGACGACGTAAAGAAACTTTTTCCATGCTTATCTGCCCCAAAATCAACAGTAAGCACAGCAGGAATACAGCCAACGGATAAACCCAACTTTCCGTACCGAGCAACACAGGCAACATACAAGCGGAAAGAAGGGGTATCAAAGTGGATCGGAATACCATCAGACACAAAGCAGCAAAAAGAAATGCCAGAGAAAGATTCACCCATAATGGGAAAGTCATGTAACGTACAATACACACTCCGGCAAAAGCTCCAGCGGTCATTAATAACAAAATCTGCCAACGCCCGACTTTCCACACACGTTTGTCTACTATCCACAAGCCTACAGCCAGCGCAGCCAGTTCGGGAAAAATAACCTCTTTTTCGCCCAAAAGCTCGGCCATCCCAACCATAAGAAAGACCATTGCCATTGCGCATGCATAACGTATCCGTTGCAACACATCACCAAACAGCCGACAGGTTTGATGTTCCATTATCAATTTTCCCATGATGTTTCTCTTCTTTTTAAAACAAGTGCAAAGATACGTCATTCTAACAAAATAGGAAAATCAAGAGAAACACGTATAAAACTATTTTATTCTCTTTGAGGTATTCTTTTATCATTCCAAAATCCCAATCTATATAAATAACAAAATCACCACCATCGCTGTCTGCCATCTTCATAAGTAAAGATACGCTCTTCGTTTCCGACAGTCAGATTATGCAAAATATATAATCCACCGGAAGCAAGTCCCTATTGTAAGGAACACTTTTTTCTTGTCGGACACGACTTGGTCACCATCTATTTTTTTGGAAAGCATTTCCAGGAAGCCGCATGCCTCCTCCTCGGTATACTTGTCCGTTTCCCGGACATATGCGGCGATGTTTTCTTTCCCGCATCCGTTCTGCTGAAGATAAGTAATAAGGTGCACAACATCCTTTCCTATTTCGAAGAATCTTCCTGAAACCTCCATCAAACAAGTCTCATGCGTAGAAGAGGTAGGAAAAGGCTGGATGGTTATTTGTTGTAAGTTTATCATGTTCATTTTTTCTATTCTCGCTATTTCGAAATCGTTGTCTGATTTACATCCTCCACTTCCGTATTGTCAAATTTATGTTTCTTCTTGCCGAAAGTGAAACGATAGTTTACGGTTAAACTGATTAGATTATCTGAGATGCGAGGATTTCTTATAGAAGAAATATAACTATAATTCACATAATCCCATCTGGTTTCCGAATAAGATTTTAAACCGATATTTTTCGTATTTAACTCAAAATGCCAATTATCAACATTATAAGATAGATCAAATCTCAATTGGAAGGGTGAATAATAAACCATTCCTGAAGAGTCTGACATTCCTTGCGACTTCGTCAGACAACCCAAACGAAAATACCATCCTTTATTCATATAGGTAAAGGATAATGACCCATAAGGCCCGTTATGGACATATTTTTCTTTAAACCTAAAGTTATAATAATTATGTAAAAACAGAGACCGAATATAAAAATGTTGAGGAACGATTTCATATTGTACACCCAACTCATAATGCATATGCCAATATTTACCTCCGTTAAGCTGTTGATATACGAATTCATTTCTTTCTTTATCATACCGATAATCATCATACACCTGATGAGTACTTATATAATAATTATTATACAAAAAAATGGTAAATCTCGGACTTATATTCCAACTATAACGTAATGCCCCTGCACATTGCAAAAAGTCTTTCATCTCTGGATTTCCTACAAACACCTCATACTCATTACGTCTGTATTCATCTCCTGTTCGGTTAGCGTTACTCGGTTCCACGCTGCGCAAACTTCCGTCCAGACTGAAAGTATGCTTTTTATGCTGATAAGAAATTTTAAAAGAGGGAATGAAGAAAGAACCAAAAACATCCTCATCTCCCGTATTCGTATATGAAAGATGCTCGGCTAACCGCAGTTGCAAATTCAGTATGTTTTTTATTCGATAATTGTAGGTGGCAATTAATCGTGTATTACTTTTATTCAATGAAAGTTCCGAATTTTTTTGAGCCCGCGTATTCAGGTTTTTTGTGTGCGTCATATCTTCCGTTGCATCGAGACTGAATGAAGATTTATTTTTAAATACTTTGGTATAGTTAAGTTTCACTTTTCCATACCAACTTGTTTCATCCGTTGCGTTCCGATAGCCCGATACCAATGTTTCATCCATATGTTGCTCATAAAAGCGATGATAATCATTGTTGCCATAACTTCCATAAAGTTCAGCCCGGAAGCGTTGGTTATGAGGTAATTTTACAGCATACCTTAATTGCAATGCCGGATTTATATCCTGCGATTTACGGTTCTCTTGTTTAATCTGTGGTTTAGACTGATTACTATAGCTCTGCCTATCCCAATTTTCTTTATCTCACGTTTTTCGATTGAAGCGTAAAGAAACATAAAAATCCTGATTTTTATCTTTATAAAGATAATTGGCATACACCTTTACATCGTTGCGATTCTCAGAAGAAGATAGCGCAGTTTCCGTTCTTGTAATAGACTTATCAGGAAACAGATAAGTAGTTTGCATACTTCCCTCAGGATGTTGTGTATAATTATAATATTGATCAGATACCGAAAAAGCAAATTCCGACTTTCCTTCAAAATATTGAACAGAATTACGAATACCCCCTAAAGGTTTATTCAAATGGTGACCACCATTCATAGTCACAGTTCCAATATATTCCCGATTCTTCGTCACATAATCTATCAAGACTTCCGCTTCCGGATAGTCCAAACGCCCTTGTGGATACAAATCCACCCGCTTAATATCTTTTGGAAATAAATTCTGTATCTCTTCCTGCGTAGCTTCCCGACCGTTGATACACAAAAGAACCGATTGTCCCATATAAGAGATGGAAGTTCCCGAGACTTCCAATGCCGGAATCATCAACACATTTAATGCTCCAAATCCATCATAGGCATGACGAATCTGTTCCTTGGTGGGGAATACCATTAGTTTATCTTCCGTCTGTATCTGATTTTTACCTATTACTGTTACTTCCTGCAGTTGTTGGTCTTTGTTGCTCATCACTATATCCCCCAATCGAATAAGATTTTCGCTAGTGGGATTTAATGTAATAGCCACTTCCTTATACCCCAAATAATTGAATCGAAGCAAATACCTTTTACCTTGACTCAATTGCTTTAGTTCAAACACTCCTTTCGCATTCGTTGTTGTTCCTTTTACAAATAGAGTATCTAGTAGATAACAACGAATCGTCGCAGCTATTAAATTCTCATTCTTAGCACCAAGCAGTCTACCTTGTACTGTTATATTTTGAGCTACTAACAACGATGAAAAAAAACATACTATAAACGTAAAAATACATTTCATATAAAGAAATTATGTCAAACTTACAAAATTAAAGAGATAAGTTTCGCAAATACCTAAAACTCAGACGAAACCGAAAATTAAAGATTCACGAAACTGAAAATAATACAATCAAATAAGTATCTTAATATACATCTAATTAGAGTTCAACAATACAAGATGATTTACTGTCACACCCTCCATCACCATTACATACTGTATGTCCGATATATAAATCGCTGTCACTTGGTTCTGAAACCAGGAGATTTCCGATAGCTAACGGATCCGTTTCCAATCTTTGCTCCAACTCATTGATATACAATGGCGAAAGTTCTTCATTTAAAGAACGAAGTTCTTTTTTCTCATAGTCTTCCATAAACTTTAAAATTTAAATTATTAATTAATATAATCGTACTACTCCTATGATTATTAGATGTAGTATATTACAGAATAGTTGCATTTACCAAATGATTATTTCTCAAATTATCGAACGCATACTATTTACAGCATAATGTACAATTTCTTCCATCTGCAAGCAATGAGGATTATTAAAATTATGTGCTATACATCCACCGGAACATAATAATGCATATTTACATCATAATGGTTACAAATTAACCTTATACACCGATTTACTGCTATCCAGAAAGAAGAAGTTTCTAACGTTTTTATATTTAATTTGGTATACCCTGAAATAAAGAATCAAAGTGATAAAATAATGCCCTTTCATTACTCCACTACATTGGCTTTAAAAAGCAACAAAACAGGAACATCCGATTGATTATGATAAACCAACACACTTTTAACATTATAACCCAATTGGTCGGGAGTAAAAAATACAACGAATTTAGAACTTTCATATTTCTTTAAAGCCCTTGTATCCCAATGGGGTACAGTACAATCACACGAACTTTCTATATTCTTAATAGAAAACAATTCGTTTTTCCTGTTTGTATATTTGTATTCTATTTTCTGTAATTCTCCCTTCCTCACCTCACCGATATCCATCATTCGAAATTCAAAAATATTATTTTCAGAATCTTCTCCACTTATCATCTTTAATAGTTGCTTATAATAAGAAACAGATAAATCAGGCATATTTTTTTCCGGCATATACACGTATTTAGCCTTAAAATCGGAACCTATCAAAAACAAAAACGGTCTTCCAACTTCTTCTATTGGAGACGGAAACATCAATGACGCGTCATTATAAGTTATGAAATATACCGGAAAAGGAATATTATACTTTCGGATGGCGCCTATCAACATACGCAAATTATCATAACTTGCCATACCTATCACATAATCTTGAATACCGGACTCTTTTATCAACTCAATTTCTTTACGAATGCAATCTTCACAATTTTGCTGACTGAATCTAAAAAACAATACAGAACCTTTCAAAATCAAGCTATCTATTCTGCAATTGCTTCCATGAAGATCCTTTAAAGGTTGATAGGGTGAAACATTAAAATTTTCGCATAACATCAGATGATTCATCATCATATTGACTGCCTCATCATGGGAAACGTTTTGTTTACAGGAAAAAAGACACAAACAGACAACACATAGGATACGCCACTTTATTTTCTTACTCATCTTCACTTTTTTAATTTGATTTTCACTATAATAGGATTCATATCTTCACTTAACTTACCAAACTCCGGTAGTTTTCCCGATTTTCTGTTTTTCCTCTTTATCTCTCTTAAAAGTTGAGAAGGTTCTTTCGTTTGATATAAATAATCATTGTCAGCGTATAATATAGAAGAATGTAATGACAAATCATTATAGTCGTCTTCAAGAAAGAATCCCAAATTATATATCTTTTTCGTTTCTTTATCCACACATGCCAACCCGACAATACCCCACGAATAATTAAAAACCAAATATCTGTCGGTTTCATAAAAAGCATTATATAACATAGCTAAACGCCCCGATTTCTTTTCTTTTTCCATAAGGGCTAAATCCAACCGGTCAGTAAAAGACGGATGGTATTGATTCGTCATAAAATCCACATTATACCGTAAAGTCAATGCCCCGTCTAAACCCACTTTATAAATGTTAGCCCCGTAGAATTCTGTGAGCAATATCGTATCATTATAGAATGAAAAGTTCTTTTTCGACAAAACCAATCTCCGATAATTATCTTCATACCGATATTTCAACTGATAATTATATATAGAATCTTTTGATTTAATGAAATAACGAAAATGATCCGGAAGAATATCTTCAAATAACACCGCATTGGGAAGTTTTTCTCCATAGCAGAGATAAGTATCTTTTTTTAATAAAGCAATAGAAGAAAGGATTATTCCATCCATCGCAGTTTTTTGTATAAATCCACCCTTTAAAGAATATTCGTATATAGCTTGCCCCACATCCGAATAGATATGAACATGCCCCGTTTTTTTGTCTATCGTGAAATCTGATATTCTAGGATATTCTTCCGGTCCCATTCCTTGTTTTTTAATTTTAGAATGTAATTTACCTTCAGCATCAAAACAAAAAATAGCTTCAGACATTGAATCCCATATAATATAATATCCGTTCCATACAACCATTTTTTTCACATTTCCGACTAATACATCTTCTGATGTCTCCAACGGAATATATAAAACCTCATCACTTATCAATGAAATTTTGGTTCGTCCGCTTTTATCTATATCCTTTGGATTGATACTTATTATATTGCAAGACGAATTATCTACAATCAACTCTCTTATTACCGTACCTCTCTTACATGATGAAAGCATACAGAACACTAACAATATATAGAAATTACACTTTCTCATTTCTTCATTTTTTATAATCTAGTAGTTAGAATTATAATCCAATAATCCTAACTACTACGGAAACTTTACTCTCTTCCACTCTTTGTTGATATAAGTAATAAACGGTAAAAACCGTTACTACAAAGCATAAAGACATCCAACTCCATAGTAATTTCGAACGTGTTTTCATTTTTGACTGACATATTTGGAACACGCCACAAAAATATAACACTTTTCATAGAAAGAACTATTATTTTTGATGGTTTTATTATGAAAAATGATGTTTCCGTTATAATAGTTGTAGATATCTAACGGTTGAGGGGGGGGGAAACTAAAAAACGAATTGAGGAAGGGCATATTCCGACAACGGTTTATCCAAACTTCTGCTGAATTACATGCGAACTTCTACTGAAATACATTTCGCAGTTCTGCTGCGGTTTAGCAAAACTTCTACTGCGCAACGTTTGAACTTCTACTGCAGTTTCTCGGAAACTATTCTGCCAAACGCCCTTTTTACAATAGAAAAAACGATTGGAATGGACATAAAAAACCGGTCAGTCACATTGACTAACCGGCTTTTTAAAGAAATAACTGAGGATAAAGAGACGACCTAAATGCCTTCAATACCTCCGCCTTCCGATCCGCTGTTTCCTCCACCGTTCTCCGTGTTTCCGCCTTCCGGTTGGGAAGCCTTGGTGAATTCATTTTCCGTGGCCACGCTGATTCCGCCTACTTGTGTACGGAATTCTTTGCAAGGGTTGAAAGATATACGTACCCTTTTTACACCTACCTCATTCGCGTCTTTACTGCTGCGGCTCTCTACCGTAGGATAGAATGTGCCGAAACCATCCATGCGTACCCCGTGGCCTTCGTTCAGGTAGGTCATCAACGCCTCGGTGAGCGCACTGATAACAGCACTGATGACCGCACGGTTCTGTCCGCTCTCGTAAGCCACCTGTTTTACCAGAGACCTGTGTTCTACTACTTTGCCTCGTTGCGCTGAAGCCACATACAACTCGCTCTTCTCTTCGGTGAAGTTCAACACCATTTTCTTTACTTTTACATCTAATGCCATAATTAAATTGTTTTAAAGGTTATTATGTTCCCTATTGAACACGTGGCAAAGGTACGTTGCCCGAAATTGGGAAAGTTCGTTTTGGTTCAACAGAGTTCATTTAGGTTCAATAAAGTTCACAAACGTTCAATAAAGTTCAAATAGCACACCTATTTCCCGTAAAATTGACATGAAATTACCATCGGTTAGGTTTAAAAACCGACATGTAAAGAACTAAAAATAACACTGGCGAGGAAGGAGGCTTTTCCAAATCAATCAGGGAACAATCATACGTAAAACTCCGGGATTCGTTTATTCGCTTTTTAGCGCCTATCATTTACTTTCATAAACAGATTTAATTATTTTATTAAAAATATTTCATAACTTCGCCGCTCATTTTGGTGACTTTTATGAAAAGTTCATCGACATTAAGAACACATCAACATGAGAAACTTAATAGGTTTTATTTTCGTTTGTTCCTCCCTTATCTGCTCGGCTCAGACTTATAAGTATATCAATACGGCTAATGGTTTAAGCAATCAAAACATATACCGCATCCAAAAAGGGCATCAAGGATATATGTGGTTTCTCAGTCATCAGGGTATAGATCGGTATAATGGAAAAGAGATAAAACATTATCAAATTTCAGACCCTCTTACTCAGGTGGACCCACAAACCCATTTAGATTGGCTTTATACCGACAGCAACGGGAAAATATGGATTATCGGAAGAAAGGGCAAAGTATTTGAATATGATTCGACGCACGACTGTTTCAATGTTGCCTATAGATTACCAAAATATTGGAAAAAAGAATTATCTCCATATAGCATCAATTATGGATATATGGATTCGCAAGACCGCATCTGGCTATGCGACGAGGATTCCATTACTCTATATGATACTCGATCGAAACGTGCCAACCGATTATATATGTCTATGAAAAAACAGGTGACAGCAATTGAGCAAATTGATTCTGTTCATTTCTTTATAGGTACTGCAAATGGCATATTTTTTACAGAACAGAAACAAAATGTATTGAATATTTTGCCCTGTCCTGAGATCGACAGTATTGGCCAATCTATAAGTGAACTATATTTTCACCCTTCTACTCAGAATCTTTTCATAGGTACTTTCAGGAAAGGTATAGTGATTTATAATTTAAAAAACCGTAAGAAGACTTTTAATATATCCGTAGAAGATGCGGATATCACTCGCATTACTCAATTGAATAAACGGGAGGTACTTATCGCAACAGATGGAAAAGGTGTGTACAAGTTTAACACCGACTCGTGCAAAGTAGCTCCATACATTGTGGCCAATTATAAGAGTTACAATGAAATGAACGGCAACAATATCACTGAAATGTATGTGGATAATGAACAACGTATTTGGCTATCGAATTATCCGAACGGGATCACTATACGGGATAATCGTTGCAGCAACTACAAATGGATAAAACATTCCATTGGCAACAAACAATCCTTGATTAACAATCAAGTACATTGTATTATGGAAGACAGCAACGGCGATTTATGGTTCGGCACAAGCAACGGAGTAAGCTTGTATATTTCAAAAACCGGAAAATGGCACTCTTTCCTCAGTTCTTTTGAACAAACTTTAAAAAACAAAAACCACATATTCATTACACTATGCGAGGTGTCGCCCGGTATCATCTGGGCGGGAGGCTACACATCCGGTATTTACCAAATTAACAAAAAGAACCTCTCTGCCAAATATTTTTCATCTTCTGCCAATTCTTGTAATGTTTCTGCTGATGCCTTAAACATTATTTTATATATCTTACTTTGATTTTGTATTGCTATATTATATATTTCACTTGGTATTGTAAATACTACATGATAATATTTTATATTTAAC
>ERZ825137.1722-NODE-1722-length-27212-cov-3.000884_pt1 | contig 27212 bp, 22 predicted proteins | sample MGYA00519873_ERZ825137 | MGnify/ENA primary metagenome ERZ825137 (study PRJEB31778, sample SAMEA3449190) | human gut metagenome | biome: human gut; feature: human-associated habitat; material: faeces | place: United Kingdom | collected 2010/2012 ...
TTCCCGAGAAATTTTAGCCCCGTAAAACATCGCATATTTAAAATCATTATATAAAGTTAAACTTAAAGATTTTAATTATCCTACTTTTGAAATATGGCATGATGAAATAAATAGTACACATCTTGCTACAAGAACTAAGAACGACATTTATAAGCTATTAAAAACTATTTTGAATTATGCTACTGCATGGCATGAGTTTAACTTTGCTAAGGTATATCCTAAAATGTATAACTTTAATGATCCTAATGAATTTCCTAAAGAACAATTATTTTTTACTTATGAAGAATTCAAACAATTTCTTTCTGTTGAAACTGATATCAAATGGATTGGTATTTTCGAGATTTTATATTACTGTGGATTAAGACGTGGAGAGCTTAGAGGACTACAATGGAAAGATATAAATTTTAAAGATAGAACTTTGAGTATAACTAAGCAAATTAATGATCGTTGTGGATCCGTTAAAAATTGGCGATTCTCGGTTCCTAAAACTAAAAGTAGTATAAGAATATTAAAGATGCCACAAGTCCTTACAAATGACCTTAAAATGATGAAAAACGAGGCAGAAAAGATACATGGATTTAATGATAATTTCTTTGTAGCTGGAGATATGCTTCCTGTATGTAGTAATACACTCACTAATCATAAAAATGTTAATTGTAAATTAGCAGATGTTAAACAGATCCGATTGCATGATTTCAGACATTCTTGTGCCTCTCTTCTGGTTAATAAAGGTGCTAATGTTCAAGTTGTAGCAAAATACTTAGGCCATACAAAAGTTGAAGAAACATTAAAAACTTATTCACACCTATTTACAAGTACTTTAGATGAAGTAGTAGCTGTAATTGATAATTTAGATAATAATAAAACCGATGATAATTAGTCACCGGTTATTTTTATACTTTAGACACTATTAAACTTGTTTTTTCTTGAAGTACATTTAAGAATTCTTTATGTGCATGTTCATAACATTCTAATGCTCTAATTATATCTGCATCTGTTATTGGTAAAATCAAACCATGCTCATCTAAATAGGTATCTGCACAACTATTAATAAACTTATCATACTTTTCAATTGTCCTACACGATAATATACCAATTTGTCCTCTTCTGGTGCTAAATCTTCCAAGCAATTGATCTAATTCTGGATTCTGTGGATCATTTTTATAGTTTTTACATTCGATTATTATTTGTGGACTTGTCATCTTAATCTTATCTGATATTACTGCAAAATAGCCCTCTTCAGCTATATTGGAAAAAATAATATCAATTCTTTTTCTTCCCTCGTGGATTTTTTCCTCTTTTCGTGGATTAGATAAATCTGGATAAGTTAAGAACTCATATATTCCTATCATTAAGTTATGATAATCAGAAGCACTATCTGTTCCAACTGGAATGGACTTTAATTTTTCTATCATAAAATTACATACATCTTCATAATTAACCTCAGTCAATAGTTCTCCATTCATACAATTAGTATTCTTGTTTTTACTCTTAAAATTGTTAAAAATTTCTGGGTGTTTAATTGTAAAATCCAAGATATATTTTTTATCCATTACTGGTTCTTTTTCAATAATAGACTTTTTTGTAACATATCTTTCTTTTGTTATTTTTCTAATTTTTACCAAAGATGTTTCGTTTTCAATATTTTCCTTTTGTAAAAAATTTAAAATAAAATGTTGTCTATATTTTGATGGTGTATATGTTTCACAGAAGCTTATAATTGATTTTGGTACTAATAATACAGGTGTATTATCTACTACCAACCTATCAATATATTTGTTTTCCCATTTGTGGGTTTCCATATTCCAATAATACCCTGATGGTACATTTTTAGTAAGAGGAATATTATTTAACTCACATTGTTCAATTGTATATTCTAAGAGTTTTATTCTGATAATATTTGTTATTAAATCTGACAATTTATCTCTGTCTATATTTTCAATAAATATTCTCAAGTCCTCAATATTTTCTAATACACCATATTCTATAGCCTTACTATTCTTTAATTGTGTAAAAATATCCAAAGTACCACTTTGTCCAATACCTTTCCCTCTTGATTTATTCTTTGATAATCCAAGATGTGTTTCGTTTACTTCGCCTATTCTGGCACAGATCATTCTTGCTTTATCATCCATATTGTTTTTTAACAGTCCGATTAAATATGAGAAGAAATCTTGTAACAAGTCGTTACATGCCACTGTAAAATCAGAGTTACATTTTGCGATTAATGTTGAATCAATAAACAAAGGAATATCTTTTTCAATATCAATATTCACAAAATCTAATTCTAATTGTGTTTTATTTAAATTATAAATACTACTAATAGTTGCCATATTACCTCCTATTGATCATCAATCATTTTTCTATTTATATAATCAATTATTACTAATCCATAGTTTATAAAAAAATCTTTTTGACTATCTGTATAATTTGATCTTTTATTAATGTCTTCCTTTGTAGAATGTCTGAAGCATTCTAATTTGTTTCTATACCCTTTTACTATATCATCTGATAAATATCCATCAGTATCTGTATAATCTAAAACAATAAATTTATCACTTTTTTTATGAGGCTTTAAAAGATACTCTATACTATTACAAATTGCTTCAAGTTTCTCATCTAATGACATATTATTAAACTCAGCACATCTCGTAGATACGATTTTTAGGGTTTTTGCTACATCATCAGATACTCTATGTTTATTCTTTTTTATAAATTTAAGATTTTCGACGAAGACACTTCTATCAGCCCATGCTACTTTACCATTATATCCATCTCTTTCAATAATCTTTTTTCTTATCTTATCATATGATAAATACCATCTCTCTGTTGGCCTCTCTAAGAAATTAGGAAATTCCTCTATGTAATAGCCTATATCATTTAAATAGTTACATAAATATATAAAATTGTTATCATTTACAGTATCTATCATTGGATTATTTGGATTATAAGGTTGAATAAGCTCTTTAAACTTATCGATTGCATCTTGCTCATCATAGATCCAAAATTCATCACCACTATCTCTCCAAGTTAATAAATCCTGGAACATGTTAACATAATACTCATGTTTATAATATGTTTGACAAAAGTATGATCTTAATTCTACCATTGTACCCTCCTTATAAAATAAAAAATTCTATACTTTAATTGTATAGAAATCTATAATTACATTATACTACTTTATATCTTAAATGTCTGCAATAATCATGCAATTTTAATAAAACTTGTTCCCAAGTTGTTCCCAAGAATTATTTTTAATCTTCTATATGCTCGCAAACCCTTATAAAATGGGCATAAAAAATGAGAGCACGGTTAAATGCTCTCTTCAGGGGGTTTTGGTTGAATACCACTTTTTACATTTTGCCGTAAAAAGTAGACAAGGTAATCTACCTTGTGATTTAATAGTAATATATTTTTTATATAAAGTCAATTCTATTTTTTAAATTTGTTACTTTTTTTATTTTTTTCGTTTGTTTTATGCATCGTTTATACTACTAATTATTTCATATCTTAGTTTTATATCTTCTTCTTTGGTACTTTCTAAAAATTTCATTGAATCTTTTTTTGTTTATAATCTTCTTTTACGTTTGCTATTTTAAATGACATGTCACCACTTTGTCTTGTTCCAAACAAATCTCCATGTCCTCTTAGTTTGAAATCTTCTTCACTTATTTCAAAACCATCATTGGTTTTGGTCATTATTTTTAATCTATCGGTATCACTATCACTAATTAATATACATTTTGATTCTAAGTTACTTCTTCCTACTCTTCCTCTTAATTGGTGTAATGTTGAAAGACCAAATCTATTTGCATCAAATATTACTATCATGGTTGTGTTTGGAACGTCTACTCCGACTTCTATTACGGTTGTGCTTATTAATATTTGTATGTTATTTTTGATAAATTCTTCCATTATTTTGTCTTTGTCTTTGTTTGATAGTTTGCCATGTACTACTCCGATATTGTACTTGCTTCCAAATGCTGATTCCATTTTGTCTTTTAATTCGTTTACTGTTGTTAAATCTAGGCTTTCACTTTCTTCGATTAGAGGTGCTATTACATATATTTGGTGTTTTTCTTTTAGTTCGTCATACATCATATGTAATACATCTTTTATTTCTTTATTACTTTTTAAGTATGTTGTTATTGGTTTTCTACCACTTGGAAGGGTTTCTATTGTTGAGATATCCATGTCTCCATATATTGTCATGGCATATGTTCTAGGAATTGGAGTTGCGGACATGTATAATACATCTGGCATGTCTCCTTTTTCTTTTAGGATTGTTCTTTGCATTACTCCAAAGCGATGTTGTTCGTCTGTTATTACTAGTCCTAGATTTTTATATACTGCATCTTCTTGTATTAAGGCATGGGTTCCTATTATTATATCTATTTCTCCTTCTTTTAATTTTTTATGAATGGTATCTTTTTCTTTTTTTGAAAGAGAGCCTACTAGTAGTTCTATTTTTAGATTGTAATTTTCTAGTGTCTTTTTTACGTTTTCAAAATGTTGGGTTGCTAATATTTCTGTTGGAACCATTAATGCTCCTTGGAACCCACTTAAGTAATTGGCATATAGTGCTATAACGGATATAACTGTTTTTCCGCTTCCTACGTCTCCTTGAAGTAGTCTATTCATTCTTTTTTTTGATTTCATATCTGATAGTATTTCTGCTAATACTTTACTTTGATCTTTAGTTAATTTGAATGGTAAACTATCTATTAAGTTATTTAAATCTTTTTCGTTATATTTTCTTTCTATACCATTTTTTATGTTTTGATTTTTTATTTTCAGATAGTTTATTTTGGTCATAAACAAAAATAATTCTTCATATTTTAATCTTATAGAGGCTTCTTTTAGTTTATCCATTGCTGGAGGGTTATGCACTATATTAAGTGCTGTTTTTTTGTTCAGAAAGTTATATTTGTCTATATATGTTTTTGGTATGTAGTCTGTTACTTCGTTTCCATATTGCATAAGGGCTGTGTTTATGAATCCTGCAATGTTTTTGGAGGCAAGTCCTGCGGTTCCATGATAGACACTTTCTATTTTTTCTCCTTTTGGTAGAAGTCCTAGTCTTATTTCTGATGCCAAGATTATGTTTTTTGATTTTTCGAATTTACCAAATACTGTTACATTTGCTCCAACAGTTAGGGAACTTTTTAGAAAAGCTCTGTTAAAGATCGAGACTCCTACTACTTTTCCATCACTTGTTACTACTCTTACGTTCATTTTATTAAGGTTTCCTTTTAGTCTAACAAGTATTGGGGCACTATCTATTTTTCCATCTATTATAACTTTATCCATTTCGTTTGCTTCTTGCAAGTTACTTCTTGTTATTCTTTCATATCTAAATGGATAATGTGATACTAAATCATCTACGTTTTCTATTCCAAGTTTGTTAAATAACATTTTAGTTCTTGGTCCAACACCTTTTACTTTATCTAAAGTTATCAATGTTACCACGTCCTTTTTCTTACAAATTATATCATATTTTTACTATTTTTTCAAAGAAAATTGGTGGTAATGTTTATTTTTTTTATGTTTAGTTTTATGCTTTTGAAGGAGTTTTGTTTAAATTTATTTGATTGGAAAAATTTTTTTATATTTTTTCAATTTTTTTCGTCAAAACAATTGACAAATTATTCTTTTGTGATTATTATATATATCACCAATTCGACTTAGGCGAATTGGATGCTAGTATCACACTAGCCAACCCCTTTTTATTCTTTTTATTGAAGTCGTCCTCAGGGGGTACGACTTCTTTTTTTACGTGAAGATATTATTTTTGTTTTAATTAACTTTATAATTAACTAATTTAATGATATACTATATTTTAGAGACTAGAGGTGTTGTTATGAATAAGAAAATTAATAATTTTATGTTATTTATAGGATTATTTTTTATGGATCTGCTTTATTCTTCTTTAGTAGTTGCTCTTTTACAAATTGCAGGTATTAATATAATGAAGATGAGTTTAAGTATGAAATATATGTCTTTGATTCTTATAGATATTAGTTTTATGTTAATATTATATTTTATTTATAGAAAAGATATTAATAATGAGTTTAGGAGTTATTTTAGAAGTTTTAAGAAATATTTTACTTTTGGATTTAAGTTTTGGTTATTGGGATTAGTTCTTATGATTGTTTCTAATTTAATTATTCAGCATATTTATCCAGTTGGGGCTTCTAATGAAGAGGCTGTTCAGGAGTCTTTGAAGATGTTTCCTGTTTATACTGTTTTTGCTTCGTGCATATTTGCTCCTTTTGTGGAGGAAGTTATATTTAGAAAGTGTTTAGGAAAGGTTTTTAATAATGATATATTATTTATTGTTGTTTCTGGATTTTTGTTTGGATTTGCTCATACTTTAGCTTCTATTGGAATGGGACTTAACCAAATGTTATATATTATTCCTTATGGTCTTTTTGGGTGTGTATTTGCTTATATGTATAGAAAGACTAATAATATATTCACTTCGGTAATGTTTCATTTTATTCATAATTCTATTTTAGTTACTTTATCACTTTTGTCTGTGGGGGTAATTTAATATGAAGTCGAGGTATGAAATTAATGAGAATAAAAGAAAACGGGAAAAGGCTGAGAAGAAAAGAAGTTTTTTGAAGAAATTTTTTATATTTTTGTTTATTGTTCTTATTTTGATATGTTTATATGGTAAGTTTATAGAACCTAATATCTTGGCTATTAAAGAGTATAATATTCAAAATGATGGTATTCCAGATAGTTTTGAAGGTGTTAAGTTGGTTCAGTTTTCTGATCTTCATTATGGAATTGGTAAGAGCCAGTATAAACTTAAGAATATGATTGATAAGATTAATAGTTTGAATCCTGATATTGTTGTTTTTACTGGTGATTTGATTGATAAGAATTATAGTCCTACGGATGATGATGTTAAGTTAATTACTGATAGTTTGGTTAAGATTAATGCTAATTTGGGTAAGTATGCTTGTATTGGTAATCATGATGTTAAGAGTGAGCATTTTGATAATATTATGTATGATTCTGATTTTAAGATTTTGAAGAATAATTATGATACTATTTATAATAAAACTAATAAACCTATTTTGCTTTATGGACTTGATAATGTTACTTATGGAACTCCTAAAATCGATATGATTAGTGATAAGGCAATTGATAATATTCCTTATAAAATTGTTATTTTACATGAACCTGATTATGTTGATGAATTTATTGATAATTATGATGTTAATCTTATTTTAGCAGGACATTCTCATAATGGACAAGCTAAGCTTCCTAAGATAAGACCTATTTATTTACCTAAGGGTGCTAAAACTTATTATGGTAATTCTTATAAGATAAATAATAGTGAGCTTTATATTTCTAATGGTGTTGGAAATTCTATTATTGATTTTAGATTATTTGATACTCCAAGTATTAGTTTGTTTAGGTTTACAAAATAAAAAGAGTTATTGAATTATTAGTTTATATATTGATATATTCTAAAAATTCTTACTCTTTTTTAGTTTCTAAATTCGAATTCAAAATTTAGGATTCTTACTATATCGCCTTGTTTTGCTCCCATTTCTTCTAGTTTTTCATCTACGCCCATTCTTGTTAGTTTTTTGGCAAATCTTAGGATTGCTTCATCTGAATTGAATTTATTCATTCTAAATAATTTTTCTATTTCTTTTCCTTTAAGGATGTATACATCCCCTTCTTTTTCTATTTGGAATGGATCTTCTTTTTTATATTTATATAATATATAGTCTTCATAGTCTTCATCTTCTTCTAGTGGTGTTATGTTTATTTTATCTAGTAGATCAGCTATATATGTTAAGACTTTATCTAGTCCTTCGGAGTTTATTGCAGAGACTTCGAATATTTTTTTGCCTGGTAGTTGTTTTTTGAATTTTTCTAGGTGGTTTTTTGATTCTTCTACATCCATTTTGTTTGCTATTATTATGCTTTCTTTTTGGATTAGTTTTTTATCGAAATCTTTTAGTTCTTTTTGAATCTTTATGTAATCTTCATATGGGTCTCTTCCTTCGCTTCCGGACATGTCTATGATATGTGCTATTACTCTAGTTCTTTCTATGTGTTTTAGGAATCTATCTCCTAGTCCTTCGCCTAGAGAGGCTCCTTCGATTAATCCTGGAAGATCTGCAACTGTGAAACTTCTTCCATCGTTTGTTTTTACTACTCCTAGGTTTGGTACTAGGGTTGTAAAGTGGTAGGCTGCTATTTTTGGCTTTGATCTAGATATTTTTGATAGTATTGTGCTTTTTCCAACACTTGGCATTCCTACTAATCCAACGTCTGCTAGGAGTTTTAGTTCTACTTTTAGGTAGCGTTCTTCTCCTGGTTCTCCTTTTTCTGAGAAGTTTGGTGCAGGATTATTTTGAGTTCTAAAAGCTGTGTTGCCTCGTCCTCCACGCCCTCCTTTTGCTACGATAAATTCTTCATCATGTTTTTTTAAATCACATACTAGAAGATTGGTATCGTTATCTCTTATTACTGTTCCTGGTGGGACTTTTATCACTATATCTTTGGCGCTTTTACCATTTTTGTTTTTTCCTTCACCATTTGCGCCTCGGTTACCTTTAATTATTTTATTATAACGTAGATCTACTAGGGTTCTTAGGCCTTCGTCTACTTTGAATATTATGTTGGAACCTCTTCCTCCATTTCCTCCGAATGGTCCTCCTAGTTCTACGTATTTTTCTCTTCGAAAGGCTGTACAACCATCTCCGCCATTTCCTGCGATTACTTTGATATTTACTTCATCTACGAACATTATATCACCTCAAATTCTTTTAAATTATACCAAAGAAAAAGAAAAATAACAATTATTTTCCTTAATTTTGTTTGTTTAGTAATTCAAAAACTAATTCTATTTCATCGTCGTCTGTTACGGATTCTACTGTTTCTATACCGTTTATAATATTTTGTTTTAAGACTGCAATTGTATCTTCACCTTTTTCATCTATTGCTAACATATAATGATTGTTGTTGAAATCTAGTTCTTTTGTGATTATAAAATCAAATCCATTTATAGTTATATATTTTGTCTCTTCCATTATTTACCTCCAATTCCAAAGTTTTGAGGTGTTCTATCTATTACTTGAGAAATTGTTACTGGCCCTTGATATCCCGGATCTGTTGTCATGTAGTTTTCTGGATGATTTGCTATGTCTGCAAAGAAGATTGAACCACTTGCTAAACCTAAAGCAACGGACGCTGCTAATATGGTTTTTTTAATTTTTCTTGATTTACTTTCTTTGCTAATTACTTTTCTTTTTACTTCAACTGGCCCTCCAAAATTTAAAAGATTATAGTTTCCATTTTCTTCTTTTTCGTAACCTCTTGCTTCCATCATTTCTTGATAGTCTTTTTGGGCTGCCCCTCTTATATCTTGTCCATTATAAATTCCTGTTTTTTGGTATTCTTCATCTAGATTCATTATTTTTTTTGCTCTATAAGTTGTTTCGTCATCACTTTTTTGATTAAACATTTGTTTCATTTGATCATATTCTTCATTCATATGCTTACCCTCCTATTTACATGATAACATAAATTATATTTTTTTCATAGATTTTGAGTCTTTTTTTACACTCTTATACAGTTATTTTGTTATTTTCTATCATGTTTTGAGTTATAGTTATTTTGTATATTTCGTTTTCTTTATAGTCTCCTTTTAGGGTTAGATATAGATAATTTGTTGTATGTCCGTATGCTTTTCCTTCTTCTTGTTTTTCTATTAGTATTTCTTCTTCTTTTCCTATGTTTTGTTTATAATAGTTTTCTTCTAGGGTTTCTGATAGTTTTAGTAGTTTTTTTGTTCTTTCTTTTTTAGTGTTTCCGTCTACATGATTTGTCATTCTAGCAGCTTTTGTTCCATTTCTTTTTGAGTATGGGAATACGTGTACTTTTGAGAAGTTTATGTCTTTTATTGTTTCCATACTTTCTTCGAAGTCTTCTTCTGTTTCGTTTGGAAAGCCTACTATTACATCAGTTGTTATTGATATATTTGGTCTTATTTTTCTTATTTTGTTTATTATATTTTTATATTCTTCTTTGTTATATTTTCTATTCATTAGTTTTAATATTTTATTACTTCCACTTTGAAGTGGTATGTGAAGGTGATTACATAGGACTTGATTTTTTAGTAATTCAAAGAATTTGTTATCTAATTCGGTTATTTCTATTGATGAGATTCTTAATCTTTTTAGTCCTTTTATTTTTAATATTTTTTCTAGAAGACTTGAGAAATTTGTGTTTAAATCTTTTCCATAGTTTCCTGTATGGATTCCTGTTAGGACTATTTCTTTGTAACCATTTTTTACGAGATTTGTTAATTCTTCTAGAACTATTTCTGGTTTTTTTGATCTGCATCTTCCTCTTACGAAGGGAATTATACAGTATGCACAGTAGTTTTCACAACCGTCTTGGATTTTGACAAAGGCTCTGGTTCTTGTTTCTACGTGGTTTATTTCCATGTCTTCGAATGGTACGGTCATGATGTTTTCTTTTGCTATTATTTGTTGTTTTGTTTTTAGGTTTTCTTCGACTAGGTCTACTATGTTTGATTTGTTATAGTTTCCTATTACTACATCTATTCCTGTAAAATCATAGTCTTTTGCACTTTCTACGAAACAACCGCATACTACTTTGCATGCGTCTTTGTTTTTTATGCTGTTTATTATTTTTCTATCTTTTCTATCACTGTTATTTGTTACTGTACATGTATTTACTATATATATATCACATTCTTCTTCAAATGGGACTATTTCGTAACCTCTGTTTTTGAATAAGCTCATTATGAATTCACTTTCGTATGTATTTACTTTGCATCCTAGAGTATGGATTCCTACTTTCATATTTTTTCCTCCTAAATAAAATAAATTAGACTAATCTAATTTATTTTTTAATTTTTTTAATTCTGATAAAAAGTCTTCTGTTTTTTGTATTTCGTCTTCTAATTCTTGTGTTTCTAGATTTTTGTCTATTCTTTTTAGTACATCTTTTTCTGTTTCTTGTTTTGTTTTACCACTGTAAAAACCAAATACTGGAGAGATTACTTCTGAATTTTTAAATTTTTTTGGTTCTTCGTCTTCAAATACTGGATTATTTACTTTGGCAGGTTTTTCTTCTTCTTCGATTATATTTTGTTCTTCGATATGTTTTTTATATAGTTCATCTATTGTGATGGCAGCTTCTCCTTCGTCTTCTAGTAGTTTATCATTTTTTGAATCTATATCATGAGATGCTTTTATTAATTCGTCATAACTTATTATTGATTTTTCTTCTTGTTCTGTTTCAAAATGAGTATGATCTATAAGATCGTCTTCTTTATCTATTAGTTTTTTGGTTACTTCTTCTAGTTTTTCTTTAGCATCTTTTGCTTTATCAGTATTTTCTACGTATACTACTTCTTGTTCTTGGTTTGATTTTTGCTCTTTAATTACTATTTCTTCTTGTTCTGTTTTGCTGTGTTGTGGTATGTAATTTTCATTTATTTTACTTGACTCATTGTTATTTATAGGAACTGTGTTTATATTATTTACTTCATAATTATTTTGGTTTTCTAATACTTCAACTTGTTCTTCTTTTATTATTTGGTTATTTAAAACAGGTTCTTTTATATAGTTACTATTTCTTACTTCGTTATTTATTATTGGTCTTGGCATTTTAGTTGCAGTGCTTATATTAGATATTTGTCTTTTTATTTGTTTTTTCATTTTTGCTCTTATTTGAAATTTTTCAATTATTATTATTATTACAAGTGCTAGTAAGATTACTCCTACTACTACAATTATTATTATGAAGTTTTCTTTTCCAAATTCATTTATAAATTCACTCATTAAATTCACCTGCTTCTAATAAATTAATTTTATCATGAAACGCATATCTTTACAATAATTCTTTTTATACTTATTAAATTTCTTTTAAGATATCTTGGGTTATCGAATATAGATATGTTGTTACAGATTTATGGGTTTTGTTTTCTATGTAGTTTTTGTATCCTTGTAGTTGTTTTTTATAGTTTTCATCTGTTATGTCTTTTAGTTTGTAATCAATTATTATTATTTGGTTTTGGTATTCTAACATTAAGTCAATTATTCCATGATATGATTCGTTTTCTTCTTTGAAATAGAATTCGTATTCTTTGAATATTTTTGCTTCTTTTATATTTTTTATTTCTTGATGTTTTAGGAGTTTTTTTACTTCTTCGTGTTTTGGGTTTGTAAAGTCTTCGGTTTCAAATATGTAATGGATTTTTGTACCATGTTTCATGTTTTCTAATTCGTTTTTTGTTTTTAGTTTGGTTGTTGTTTTTGAGAATTTTGTTTCTGTTAAGGGTTTATTTGGTATTGTTATTTGTTTATGTTTTATTTGTTTTATATTATCTTTTAGTATTGTTAGGTCTTTTAATTTGAAAACATTATAGTCTTTTGTTAATGGTATATCTTCTTGTGATATGTTTTTTATGTTTATATCGAATTTATCTTTTACTGTATTTATTATGTCTAGAAATGATTTATATTTTAATCTAATATTGTTATTTACTAGAGTTTCGTCATTATATATTTCACTGTTTAGGGGTGCTACAAAGATCATTTTTTCTTTTGCTCTTGTTACTGCGACATATAATAGTCTTATTTTTTCTGATATTTCTTCTTTGATGTATTCTTGTTTTATGAGATATTTTGTGAATATTTCTCCAATTCCTTCTTTATAGTATGGGGTTGTTATTCCGTATTTTTGATTGTATATAAATTTATCTTTTATGTCGCTTGTGTTAAATTCTCTATATAGTCCTGAGTAATAACATACGGGAAATTCTAGTCCTTTTGATTTATGTATATTCATTATTTTTACTGATACGTTGTCTTTTGTGTTTACTTTGTAGTTTATTTCTTCATCGCTTTTAATCATTTTATCTAGGTATTCTACTAGATCATATGGGGTATATCCTAGGTCTTCTAGGGATGAGGTTATTTGTTTTAAGTTTAGAATTCTTATTAGGGTTTTATCTAAATCGTGATATGTTAGGCTTTTTTCGTAGAAGTTAAATTCTTTGATTAGGATTTCTAGGAATTCATGACATGATATATTATCTATTTTTTTTGATATTTCTTGGGATTTTATGTATAGTTCTTCTTCCTTAAAGGTGTTTTTTTCGAAGATTTCAAATATTTTATTATCTGGTGTTTGATATAAGTAACTTCTTAGAATTGATGTAAAGTAATATTTGAATTCTTTGTCTAGTTTATTATTTTTTATTTTTATTATGAGACTTGCTAGGTTTTTGATTATAAATATATCATATGATTTTGTTAGTTTTTCGTCTTGGAATGCTACTAGGGGTATTCCTTCGTATTCAAAGATTTTTTTGTAAAGGTCAAAGTCTGTTCCACGATCCATTATTATGCAGAAATCACTATATTTTATGTTTCTTAGGGTACTTGTTTCTTTATCTATTACCATGTAATTGTTTTTTATTTTTTCTTTGATATCTTTTGCTATAATGAAGGGTTCCATTTCGTTTTTATTATATCCTTTTATATCTTTGGGATTATAGTCATATATTTCTAGATTATTATTTATTTCTTCTTGGTTTTCTTTTTCATACATGGTGTTTCCAAAGACCATTTGATGTGTTTTGCTATAGTCTGCTCCTCCTAGGAAAGTATCCATTATTTTGTTAAACATTTTATTTATGTCTTCTAGGACTTCGCTTCTTGATCTAAAGTTTTTTAATAGATCTATTTTTATTCCTTTTTCTCCTTTGGAGTATGTTATATATTTGTTTTTAAAGATTGTAGGATTAGCGTTTCTAAATCTATATATTGATTGTTTTATGTCTCCGACCATGTATACGTTATTGTTTTCTATTTGGTTTATGAATATTTCTTGGATATCATTTGTATCTTGATATTCATCGACCATTATTTCGTTATAATAATATTTTATTTCTTCGTTTACTTCTTTATTTTCTTTTACTATATCTATAGCCATTTTTGATATATCTATGAATTCATAGGAAGCGTTTTCTTTTTTATATTTTGATATTTGTCCTTCTAATTCGTTTATTATTTCTATTATGGTACTTACGTAATCTTTGGTACTTAAGTACGTTTCTTTTATTTCTTCTTTTGTGTTATAGATTGTTAATTTTTTTAGTTCGTCTTGGAGTTCTTTTATTTTTGATCTTTCTTCTTTAGAGTTTTTTACCCTTTTTGGAAGATCAAAGTTTATGGTTTGTTTTATTTCATTATAAGTATTTGAGTTTATAAAATTGGATAAGTTTTCTTCATATTCTAGAACTTTTTTTGATTCTTCTAGAGTTAGTATTTCTTCATATAAATCTTTTACTTCTTGATGTTTTTCATATATTATATTTAAGTAAGATTCTAGGAGTTTATTTATGTAATCTTCATTATAAAAAGTATCTAAGTAACTTTTTAGATATTCTTTTTTATCATATTTTTGTTCTAGATTATTGTTTATTTTTAGGATTTGGTTTTTGATATTTTGATCGTCTTTTAAACAGAAATCATTTATTAGTTTTAGAAATTTTTGATCTCCTATGTTATATTTTTTTTCGAAGATTTCGTCTAGTATTTGTTCTTTTTTTATATTTATTATTGAGGACGAAACTATGCCTATGTTTTTTGATATGCCAAGTAAATAATGGTATTTTTTTACTATAGATAAGGCATAGCTATCGAATGTTGTTATGTAAGCACTATCGAGGTAATCTAGTTGATTTTTTAGTTCTGGTTCTTTTTTTATGGCTTTTCTTATACGATCTTTCATTTCTCCGGCGGCTTCGTTTGTAAATGTTAGTACTAAAAGTTTGTTTACGTCTACTCCATCTTTTAGTTTTCTTATTACTCTGGCAGTTAGGACTGCTGTTTTTCCTGAACCTGCGCCGGCGGATACTATTATGTTTTTTCCTTCTTTATCTATTGCTTCTTGTTGTTCTTTGGTCCAATTAGGCATCTATATCACTCCTTAGGTAAGATAAGTCTTTATCTTCTTTTATTAGTATTTCGTCTTTTGGTTCTTTGAAACATATATCACTGTATTTACAGAATTTACAGCCTAGAACTTCTTTTTCTGTTTTTTTAGGTTTTATGTCAAAGTTACAATTTATTATATTTTCTATAGCATTATCTATGTTTTGATCTGTTATTTCTATTAGTTTTTCTATTTCTTCATTATCTATTGTTTTTGCATAGCTATTAAAATCTCCGTCGTTTTTTAATTTCATTGATTTTATGTATTTACTTAGTTTATAGGTTTTATCGAATTCATATAAAATATTTTCATCGTTATTTGAATACCCTGATAATAAAAGTTTTTCTCTTTTTTGACTTTCAATTGTTTTTTTTGGATCTATGTTGTAAGGTCCAGATAGTATTTTTTGAAGGTAGAATCCAGCGAATTTTATGTTTGTTAGTTTGTTTGTATTTTTTGCTAGGTATAGATATACTGGTAATTGCATTGATAAACCATATGGTACGTAACCTAAGTTTATGTCTGCTGACCCTGTTTTATAGTCTATTATGGCTACTATTGTGTTATTATTTTTTTCTTCATACATTATTTTGTCAATAAAGCCTTTGAATGTTACTTTTACATCTTGATAGGTTTTTTCTACTGTTACTCTTTCTTCGAATAACATTTGTTTTAGGTTTGAGTTTTCTAGGTGTTCTTTTATTGTTTGATGAATAAAATATAGTTCTTTGGATAATTTTTTTATGAAGAATTCTTCTTTTGTTGATAGTTTTTTTTCATTATTTGTTATGAATTCTTTTATTAAATGGTCTATTTCTTTGTTTTCTTTTAGGGATTTTTCTAGGACATAGTGAAATAAGCTTCCTATGTAGGCTTCGAAGCGTTCTTCGTATATATCTAACTTTAATATATGTGATAAGTAGTATCTAAAAGGACATTTGTAATATGAATCCATACTGGAATATGATAGATTAAAACTATTATTTAGATAATTTTTTAAGAGATTTTGGTCTATTTTGTGATATTTGTTATTATAAGTGTTATATTCTATATCATTATAACTGTTATATAATAGTTTTAAGTTTGGGTTTATTTCTCCAGTTTTTAGATAGTTATCTATGTATTTTGAAAGGTTTATTTTATCTGAAATAGTACTGTAACTTTCTTGGTAGTTTAATTCTTTTTTTATTACTTCTAGGTTTAAATCTAATATTAAGTTTGAAGGATAATAAGGGCCAGATGGGGATGTATTTTTATAGGTTATTATTAGATTTTTAATATTTTTTATGTTATTTATAGTGTTTTGTTTTGCTGTTTTGTTTTGTTCTAGTACTTTATCTAGTAATAAGCCTTCTTTTAAATTATCTGTTATAAATTCTTCGTCTTTATGTATTTTTGGTATATCGTTTTGATTAAATGACATCATAAATACGTAGGTATCATCACTTATGTAATCGTTTAAATACTCTACTATTTCGATAGTGTTTTGATATTTTTCTTTTGGTAAGCAAGTGTTTTTAAAGTCATAGGATATCATTTCTTTTACTATTTTTTTATTTTCAAATGATATATATTTATTAACTATTTTTGTTATTAGATTTAGTATGTCATTATTTTTATACTTATCTGATAAAATAGTTATTTTGTCTTCGATTGTACCTTCTAGTGCTAAGAATTCTTGGGCTATTTTTGTAGAGATTAGTTTACTATTTTTAAGGTTTAGATTTAAGTTATACATAGAGAATATTCTTGTCATTATGTCATAGTAATCAGTACTTACGTTGGTTAGCTTTATATTTTCTATACTTATGTTTTTTTCTATTAGTTTTGTTATTTCTTTTGCTACGTATTCTATTTCTTCGAAGATAGTATTAAATTCATATACTTGATGGGTATAATCTTTATATTTTTTATTTATTATTTCTATATTTGTATGATGTTTTAGTTTTTCTATTAGGTGTTTTTCTAGTTTTGTATATGAATTATAATTGTAAAAGACTAGTTTTTTGTTTTTTATGTAGTCTAAAAAAAGATTATCTTTTATTAAGAGATTATTATCTTCTAGTTCTTGTTTTAGTTTTGATAGATTGTTTAATTTTTCTGCTTTATAAGTTTTATTTTCTATGTAATACATATTTTTTAGATAGATGTTTGCTACTTCTATGTTGAGATTATATTTGTTCATTAAGTAATATATAGCATTTTCATCATAAGAAAAGTAATATTTTTTTAGTAGTTCTTCTTTTGTTAAGAAGTTTATATTAATTAGTTTATCTAAATTATTTAGTTCTTTTAAGATATTTAATTTGTTACTATAATTAGTAATAATAATTGTGTTATCTTTTAGGTTATTTGTTAATTCCATAAATCATACTCCTTGTATAATATTATATATTATATTTAGATAAAAAAAAAGAAAGAATTAGGCTTGTTTGCTTGTTTCTTTCTTAGTTTCTTGTTTTGTTTGGTTTTTATTTTTTGATTTATCTTTGTATGGAATACCATTTTCTGTTTTTGTATCTTTTTTAGGTTTTTCAGAGTTTATTATTAGGGTTCCTAGGAAACTATCATTTGAGGTTTTTCCTCCATTGTAAGTTATTGTTATTGTGTATTTATGAGTTGTTCCAGCAGTAATTGCTACAGAGTTAAATATTTTAGAAGATGCAGAAGGAACTTGAGATTTTCCTAGGGATGCTGATCTGTCTCCGGAACCTTTTATTGTGTATAAAAGTTTATTTTGTTCTTTAAATGTATTTGATACTTTTAACCATTCTAGGCTATAAGTTTTTAGTTCTTTAGTAGGATTTGTAACTGTTATTTCTTTAGTTATTTCATATGGTATAGAAGGATTTTTGATACTTATTTGATCTCCATCTTTATAAGTTACTTTTAAAGAGTTTACTTCAGTACTAGTATCTTTAGTACAGAAATAGATTCCTAGTGCTATTGCAATAATTAATACTATAGCAATAATTATTAATAATATTTTATGGTTTTTAATAAAATTCATTTTAATCATTTCCTTTCTTTTTATATATTTTAACTGGCTAGTGTGAATGATTTGCCAGTATCAGGAGAAGCATATGTACTTTCACTAGACCCATACCATGTTGATGTTGTGTTGGTTAGAGAACCAGTTGTTTTTGGAATAGTTACTGACCAGGATGTGGCTTTATAGCCTACAGCATTAAACATAGAACTCATATTTGTTACACTTGATGTATTCCAATTTGATAAGTTTAAATTAAAGGTTGTGGAGTTTTGTCCTGCGCAATAAAACATATAACGCATATTGGTTACACTTGATGTATTCCATTTTGATAAATCTAAATTAAACGTTGTAGCACTTAGGCCTGCACTATTAAACATGTCACTCATATCTGTTACTTTTGATACATCCCAGCTTGATATATCTCCTATATTCCAGGTTGTGGCACTAGAGCCTGCACTAGAAAACATAGAACGCATATCTGTTGCTTTTGATGTGTTCCATTTTGATAAATTTCCTATACTCCAGGTTGTGGCACTAGAGCCTGCTTGATAAAACATAGAACTCATATCTGTTACTTTTGATGTATCTAAATTTGTAAAATCTCCTTTTTTCATCCATGATAAGCTGTAAAACCAATATGCTGTTGATATAGGAGTTATTTTTCGTCCTATTTCTATACTTTTTATTGATTTTCGCTTATTTTTCCATAATTGTGTATTATCAGTCATGACATATGAATTACTTTCACTCATAGCTTCATATTCATTTGTTACTGCTCCATGTGTTTCTATATTAGTATTTCTATTACCTAATGCTTCATTTATTATTAATGTTCCATCTGTATATAAAGTTGTTACTGAATCTACAAATTTAACTGTACATGTTGTGTCATTTGTTACATTGTTTATTGTTAATATATTATTGTTTATTGTTCCATTTTGGTTATTTGTACAAGTTACTGTACCTACTGCATCTGATTCGGTTGGCACTAAATTAAATGTTCCATTTTTATTGTATTCAATTTGTTTTGTTGAATCTCCATTTATTGTTCCATTTTGTACTATAACATTTACATTATATTTATTTGTTTCCCATATTGCATATAAGTCTATTTGATCTTGCTCTTTTACTGTTTTTTCTATTTCTGTTAAATCACTTTCATCTTGATATTTTATTGTTGTTTCGTTTTTATTTGTATGCCATCCTTTAAATGTATGGCCTGTTTTTGTATAGGTACTTGTTAATAATTTATTGTTTTGTCCTACTGTGAATGTTGAGGTTTTTATTCCGTTATTGCCATTTGTTGTTAGTTTTATATTTTTTATATAGGCTTTGTGAATTGCTGTAGTAGTTTCTAGTTTTTTTGTTATTGGAGAATTCTCATCATCTTCTTGATAAGCAGCTGGTGCTCCGCCATTTGGTTCATCAGTATAGTAAAATTCTATATAACGAGTTTCTTTTGGCAATGTTATTACTATTGGATTATATTCCCCCTCAATTAATTCATTATAATTGATTGTTACAGAATCTAAATATTTACCCCCTTCTCCACGTATATAGATTTTTAATATTCCATATGTCATAGCACAATCAAATTCTAGCTGTTTTTCCTCAGATAAACTAATTTCTTTATACATCCTTGATTTTATATATTCGTTTGCTAGTGATTTTGTATTTGATGTTTTTGAATATGATTGAGGTTCCCCTGATGAGGATGGTGTATCTGAACTTTCATATACACCATTATTTAGTTGCCATTTATAAGGATTTTCACCACTCTCTGGATAATAATCTACATCGATTGTTACATCTTCTTCTGTTCTTATTTCTTTGGTATTAGGATAATACTTAACTGTATATGTATTTGGTTTCCATACTGCATATAATGTTTTGTTTTGATCGTTTTGATTTTGTGTTAGGTTGGTTGCTGTATTTTGATCTTGGTACTCTACTTCTCCATTATTTGTTGTTGACCAACCTTTGAATGTATATCCTCCTCTGGTGAATGTATTTTTTCTTAGGGTATTTGTTGTATTTTTGTTGTATATACTTGCTGCCATTTGTCCTTCTCCACCATTTGAGTTATATGTTATGATGTAACTTCCTTCGTTTTCTGTTGATCCTACTCCTATTTTGAATTTATATTGTTGTTTAGTATTTTCATCCCAATCTTTTATTTGAACGTCTTGATCTATCCATACTCTTATTCTATATTTATCTACTTGTGTATTATTTGTTTTGCTATGTATATTTACGTCTTCATATAGATTATAATTTTCTAACTGGCTTATTTTTAGTGGTCCTAATATTTTGTTATCGTTTGTATCTGTTAGATATATTTTTATTTGATCATCTGTTAGACTTGTGTAACCTGTATCGGCTTTTAGTTTTTCTATGTTTAGTTTATAACCTAGTTTCATGTCTGAACTTGATTTTGTTTCTACGGCAAAGTCAAAGACATTTCCTGTTCCTACTTGATTTATTCCTTGTTCATCTGACATTGGTAATTGGTTTTCTAGTGTTACTATTTCTTTGTTTGATTCTAGTAGTTTTATTGATACATCTGTTGTACTTATGGTGTTATCTTTTCCTATGAATGAATAATCAAAATATGCATAACTTGTTCCTACTAGCACTAATAATGCTACTAGAAGCATGGTTAGTACTGGTAGTTTTGACTTGTTTTTTGGTTCCATATTTATTTACTCCTTTTAGTTTATATAAGATTATTTTACTATTTTTTATTTTTTTTGACAATAGAAAAAGAAGATTTTTTTATCTTCTTCGTACTTTTTTCTTAGCACTTAGTGCTAGGTCTTCACATAGCTTGTCGTAAGTCATTCCATTTGCTTGTGCTTCTTGTGGAAGTAAGCTTATTGGGGTCATTCCTGGTAATGTATTTGCTTCTAGGCAATAGGCTTTTCCTTCTTCGTTTAAAATGAAATCTATTCTTGAATAGTATCCTAGTCTTAATGCTTCGTGAACGTTTAGAGCACATTGTTGTAGGTAGTTTTGTTCTTCTTGTGTTAGATGTGCTGGACATATTTCTTCGGTACATCCGGATTGGTATTTGTTTTTGTAATCATAGAATCCTTCTTTTGGTTTTATTTCTATTATTGGTAATGCTTTGTTATCTAGGACTCCGATTGAAAATTCTCTTCCTTTTATCATTTCTTCGATTATGATTTGGTCTTCCCATTTTTTTGCTTCTTCTAGGGATTTTTTTAGTTCTTCTTTTGTTGTAGCTAGTGATATTCCTACGGATGAACCACAGCTTGTTGGTTTTACTACACATGGTAATTTTATATTTTCTATATCTATGTTATCACTTTGTACTGTTTGCCAATCTGCTGTTAGGATATTGTTTTCTTTCATTATTTTTTTTGAAAGATCTTTATCCATAGCAAGCAAGCTTCCTTCGTATCCTGTTCCAGTATAGTTTATGTCATAGATATCGAATAATGCTTGGATTTTTCCGTTTTCTCCGATTCCTCCGTGTAAGGCCATAAATACTATATCTGCATCTTTACATATATCTAGGACTTTTTCTCCGATTAGGACTTCTTTGTTATTTGATTCTTGTTTTAGTTTTTCTAGATCTGGTTCGTGATCTGGAATTTTGTAAGAATATAATTCTTTTGAATATTTATTTTTATATTCTGGTTTTATATCTTTGTTATTTATTCCAAGATATAGATCTAGTAACATCACATCATACCCACTTTTTATTAATGAATTAGCTATTAGAGATCCTGATGATAATGATACGTCTCTTTCTGGACTTAGACCTCCTGCTAAAACTACTATTTTCATGTTTAACACCTCTTTTATTTTTGCTTTACTTTTTTAGTATAGCATATTTTTTTTATTTTCAAAATAAAAAGCACTCAATTTTGAGCACTTTTAGTATTATTTGTATATTATTTATTAGAATAACCACTTAATTGTGACATTCCTCTTTCTACTAAACGTTTTGTTATTTCTCCTCCAACTGATCCGTTGGCTCTTGATGTTGCATCTGGTCCTAGATTAACACCAAATTCTCTAGCTATTTCGTATTTCATACTATCGATAGCTTGTTTAGCTCCTGGAACAACTAGTTTATTACTATTATTGTTTGCTTGGTTCATTTTTTCACCTCCTATACATTTATAGAATGTGAAAAATTTGTCATTTCATACGTTATTTTGATTGGTAATTTATACCTGTATATTTTTTATTTATAGTAAATCTTTGAAATCGTTTTTGTTTTCTATTTTTATTATTTTTGTTTCTTTTATTGCTTCTTCTATGAGATTTTGATAATCTATTTTTTCTTCATATTCTTTACATTTGTCTATTTTGGGATTTATCACTGGATGTTTTGGTACAAATATTGTACAACAGTCTTCATATGGCAATATACTTGTTTCGTATGTGTTTATTTTTTTTGCTATATCTATTATTTCTAATTTATCAAAACATGCTACTGGTCTTATTACTGGTATTTTTACTACTTCATTTATTGCATTCATACTTGTTAATGTTTGGGATGCTACTTGTCCTACTGATTCTCCATTTATTAGGATTAAATCTTTATGTTTTCTTGCTATTTGTTCACTTATGCGATACATCATTCTTCTTAGGATAGTTATCATATAGGTACTATCTATTTTTTGATATATTTCTTCTTGTAATTTGGTTATTGGTACTACATATAGGTTAAAGTTTGATGAGTATTTTAGTAATTCTTTTGCTAGATTTATTACTTTTTCTCTAGCATTTAAACTGGTATGTGGTAATGCTTCGAAGTAAATTGCTTCTACTTTTATTCCTCTTTTTAATGATAAGTATCCTGCGACTGGGGAATCTATTCCTCCGGATAACATTAATAATCCTTTTCCTGCGACTGATACTGGATATCCTCCAAGCCCTTTTATTTCGTTAAAATAGATATATGTTTCTTCTTTGTTTATTTCTATATTTACATATATGTCTGGATTATGTACATCTACTTTTATATCTTTTATATTTTTTAAGATATGAGTTGCTACTACTTTATTGAATTCCATACTTGGTGTTTGGAATGATTTATCTCTTCTTTTTGTTACTACTTTGAATGTTTTGAAGTTTTCTTTTTGTAGTTGTTTTAATGTTTCATTACATATATCTATATTATTAGTATTTGCTTTATAGACGATATTAAACGCATGAATTCCAAAGGTATTTTTTAAGACTTTTATTATATCTTTTTGATACTGCTTTTGGAATGTTATATACATTCTTGATCTATCTTTAGTTATTTTTGCATTATATTTTTTTATTTTTTCGTTTATGTTGTTACTTAGTATGTTTATAAATTGTTTTGTGTTATCTTTTTTTGTTGTTAGTTCTCCGTATTTTATTAATATAATATTTTCCATAGGTTTACTCCTTTATAGAAAAAATAAGCTTTTAGCTTATTTTTCGTTTTCTTTTGTAAGAAGTTCTAGTACTTTTTTAACTTCTATTTCGTATCTTAGCATTTCTTTTTCTCCATACATATCTAGGAATTCTTCTTTTGTAACGTTATATTGTTTTGCTAATTTTTCTAGTTCTTCTTCTAGTTCTTTGTCTGTTACTTCTATTTTTTCTAAGTCTTTTACTGTTTCTAGAATCATTCTATAAAGTACGTGTTTGTGTGCTTCTTCTTTCATTTGTTCTCTTAGTTTTTCTTCGTTTGATTTTGTCATTTCGTAAAGTACTTCTAGAGACATTCCTTGCATTTTTATTTGTTCTTCGAAGTTTTTCATCATGTGGTTTATTTCGTCTTCTTCTAGTTCTTCTGGAATTTCTACTGTTGTGTTTTCTGCTATTTTTGCTAGTACTTCTTCGATAAAGTTGTTTTCTGCTTCTCTTTCTTTAGCAGCTTTTATGTTTTCTTTTATTTCTTCTTTTAGTTTTTCTTCTGAGTCTACTCCTTCTAAACCTAGATCTTCAAAAAATTCTTCATCGAAATCTCTTGCTTTCTTTTCTTTTATTTCATGTACTTTTACTTTGAATGTTACGTCTTTTCCTTTTAGGTCTTCTTGATGATAATCTTCTGGGAAGGTTACTTTTATTTCTTTTTCTTCACCTTTTTTCATTTTGATTACTTGATCTTCAAAACCTGGGATGAATGTATTTGTTCCTATTTCTAATGAATAGTTTTCTCCTTTTCCTCCTTCGAATGGTGTTCCATCTTTGAATCCTTCGAAGTCTATTACTGCGACATCTCCTAGTTCTACTTCACCATCTTCTTTTATTACTAGTTCTGTAAATCTTTCTACTAGATGTCCCATTTCATGTTCTATTTCTTCCTCTGTTACTTTTACTTCTGGTTTTTTAATGTTTAATCCTTTGTATTTTTTGATTTCTACTTTTGGCATAGTTGTTATGATGAATTTGAATTCTACGCCTTCTTCATCCATTTTATTTATTTCTACTTTTGGATCTATGATTGGTTTATAGTTTTTCATTACTTTGTCATAGGCATCTGGTAAAACTATATCTATAGCATCCATGTATAAGCTTTCTTTTCCTACTTTTTTAAAGTATACATCTTTTGGAACTTTTCCTTTTCTGAATCCGTCCATTTTTATGTTACTTTTTTTATTTTCAAATGCTTTGTTGATGGCATTTTGAAATTCTTCTTTTGATATTTTTACTATTTCTTCAAAAACGTTATCTTTTTTCATATATATCTCTCCTTCACAGGGTTTATTATATACTATTTTTTGTTTTTATACAAGGGATTTATTTTTTCTTTATTAGATATTTTACTAAATAGACTAGAAACATGATTAGTACTGCGACTAGTAACCAAGATATTATTGTACATACTACTCCACTTGTGTATTTTTCTATTATGCTAAATAGTGAGGATGGTATGTATTTGTTTATGAATGGGTTTAGGTTTATGAATTTTATGTTATCTCCGATATAGTGCATTAATCTAAAGAATATTTCTAGTATTCCTATTAGGTATGTTACGAATTTTACGTCTTTATATATTATTACGACTCCTACTATTAGGAGTATGATTATTATTAAATCCATTATTTTTCCTCCTTAAAATATTTGTTTAGAAAGTTTGCTACTCCATTTTTTTCATTTGTTTCTGTTATATAGTCTGCTTCTTTTTTTATTTCATTACAAGCATTTTCCATAGCAACTTTGATGTTACAAGCTTTAAACATATCTAAATCGTTGTAATAGTCTCCAAAGCACATACTTTCTTCTTTTGATATGTTTAGGTGCTTTAGAAGTTTTTTTATGCCTTCACCTTTTGATACTCCTTTGTTATTTATGTCTAAGCTATATCTATCAGAAATACTTGCATCTAGGAAACTGTTTGAGTAATGGTTTACAGATAGATCTAAGCTTTTTATGAATTTTTTTGCATTTAGGATTAGTTCTATGTCGTTGCTTATGAATATTATTTGAGATACTAGGATGTTTTTTAATTCTTTTTTGTTTGTTATTATGATTCCATTTTCTTTATCTTTACCAATTAAGTATTTGTTTATTAATTTTCCTTCGAATGATTTTATCATTATACCTATGTGTTTTTTGTTACAGTAATCCCATATTTGATATACTTTTTCTGTTGATATATTGTTTTTATAGATTAGTTTTTTGTTTTTGTAGTCATATATTTCTGATCCATTCGAGGATATTATTATGTTTGATGCTAGAGCTCTTTTTGATTTGTCTATTGTATGAAGAATGTCTCTTCCTGATGTTAGGACTACGTATATTCCTTTATCTACGACTTGTTTGATGGCTTTTCTAGTTTTTAGTGTTATTCTTTTTCTATTGTTTACTAGAGTTCCATCTATATCGATAAAGATTATTTTTATGTTTTTTTTATTGTTTTCATCTTTCATAATATTTTTTTACTCCTAGTGATAATTATATCATATTTTTGTTTGGTTATATGAAAAAAACTCTATGTTTTTTTAGAGTTTTACGTTTAACTCACTTGTAAAAGTAAATTCCATCTTTGAGTAGAATTTAAGTTTTCAAAAAATCAGATATATTAATGCTAGATGTTGCGAGTTATGGATACATATTAAGACTACATAAACAAAGATTTATTTGCCATTTATGTAATAAAAATTTTTTTGCTACTACTAAAATAGTTGATGAGGGTTGTTTTATTTCCAACCAAGTTAAATATGCTATTGCTCTTGAACTTAAAAATAAAATTTCTGAAAAAGTTATTGCTAAAATATATTGCTAAAAGATATAGAGCTTCTCCTAATACTGTTGAAAGAATTATTGATTCATATTATGATACCAAAAAATTATATAAACATTATTTACCTGAGGTTTTATCTTTTGATGAATTTAAATCCGTTAAATCTGTCGATGGTGCTATGAGTTTTCACATGGTTGATGGTAGAACCGGTAAAACTATTGATATTGTCGAGGATAGAAAACTAAATAGTTTATTAAAATATTTTTCTTACTATACTCACAAAGCTAGAAGTAAAGTTAAATTAATTGTTATTGATATGTATTTTCCTTATATTTCGTTAATTAAAACTATGTTTCCTAATGCTAATATCATTATTGATAATTTTCACTTAACTCAACTTATTTCTACTTCTATTAATAAAACTAGAATTATGTTAATGAAAAAAGATAAAAAGAATTATAATAAATTAAAGAGATATTGGAAATTAATATTAAAACCTAGAAATAAACTTGATACATCTAAATGGAAAAAATATAAGTGTTTTGATAATATGATGACTAAACAGGATGTTGTTGATTATTTAATCAATACTAGTGAAGAATTAAAACAAACTTATAATATTTATCAAAATATTCTTTTTACTTTACAAAACAAATCTTATAGCGAACTAAAACAAGTGCTAGACTCTAACAATGACAAAATATCAAGTTATATGAAAACTACCATTAAAACCTTTAAAAAATATCTACCATACATTAAAAATACTCTTAATGATCCTTACTATAACGGTTTTGCCTAAAGGAAACAATAATTTTATTAAAGTTATTAAAAGGATAGCTTTTGGTTTTAAATCTTTTAGAAGATTTAAGGCTAGAATTATGATATGTAAAAATTTATTAAACATTAAAAAAGCTAGTGTTTAAATACACTAACTTATTCAAATTTCTTTATCATTTGTTGGATTACCTTGGACAGAGACTCTATTTTTTACATACTAAATATAGAATTTTA
>ERZ825137.1723-NODE-1723-length-27208-cov-48.752845_pt1 | contig 27208 bp, 26 predicted proteins | sample MGYA00519873_ERZ825137 | MGnify/ENA primary metagenome ERZ825137 (study PRJEB31778, sample SAMEA3449190) | human gut metagenome | biome: human gut; feature: human-associated habitat; material: faeces | place: United Kingdom | collected 2010/2012 ...
TGAGATAACCATGCCGCTCCAGTTCCTTCAGGGCAGTAGTGATAGAATCCACACCGTCCTTGCAGATATGGGCGAGTCCCTTCGTGGTATAATCCCAATCTTCCGGCAGCGACAACATAAGTGATAAAAGCCCCTTTGCCTTTAAGGACAACTCCGTATTGCGCAGATGGTGATTGCTCATTATCGTAAAGTCCTTTGTTTTCTCTACACGGAATACTGCCATTGTATCGCCTCCTTTCTTCGACTATTCCGTTACAAAGCATGATCCCTGTGGTCATAATGGAGATGACCGCCAGAGACCTTCGCATGGTTTTTCAGTTTCACTTCGCCCCGTTCCTGGCTCTCTAAAAATTTCTGATAGCCGGCATCTGTAAGGAACAAGCGCATCTTATCGCCTTTGTCGCCAACAGGGGAATCGTAAGACAATACATCAAAAACGATCATGTGCCTTACCTCCGGGTCAAAGCGTTCAAGTGCCATGATGTCATGCCCCTTCAATTTTTCTGCACCTGATTGCTGTCTGGCCTCGGCGATCTTTTCTCCAATCGTCCGGGCTGGATAGGGCAGACGGTAATTCTTCTGAATATCTTTTACCAAGTCCATGCACTCTGCATTTGACAGAACACGAAGTTTTGCCATAAGACCTTCTGCCGCCTCCCGCTGTTCGGAATTATTTGAATACCTCACGGTCATATAAAGTTCATTCAGGATCTTTGTCTGATAATCGCCCTCCACCTGAAAGAGCAGCTTTTTTTCCATTTCGTTTAATTCCATGGGGATCTCCTTTCTCTTGAAAATAGGTATGAAAAAAGGGCGCCCACCTTAAAAGTGAAACGCCCACGGCAATCAGCGGTCAGACATAAAGCCGGACCGCTGGCACTATTAAATTTTGTCGTTAATAAAACAGCCTCCTTTTTTCTTTATAGTTTTCGTCAATTTTCAACTTGGAAAAGGAATTGAATAAAAGACGACAAACGCTCAAACCCCTTGAAAATAAAGGCTTTTTCTGTTTGTCGTTATTATACCGTAACGGCACTCTTTTGCAACTCTACTGCTTGAAGAAGATGTTGACATACGCTATATTCAACAAATGCTGGGTCACAGCTCCATTACCACAACGCAGATTTACACACATACGAGCATTAACAAACAAAAAAACATTCTTTCTGCCAAGCATCCGAGAAACAAACTAGAAATCGGGATATAATAAATGCCCTGCGAGCTTTTTAACTCACAAGGCAATCAGAATATTTTATTCATTTTTATCAAAATCATTTTCTATTACATCGGAAATAAGGTTTGAAAAATCAACAGCATTTTTTGAAGTAATAACAGGTTTTCCTGTTCTTTCCTCAATATCTTTTCGTGCATTTCCGGCGACTTCTCCGCCCTCTTTTGCAACACTTCTGTTTTCAGAAAAAGACTGAGGATTCTTCTCTTTGGAAATCTCGGTTGTAGTAGCTTCTGCCAACATATTTAGAACCAATTCAAGCGTACTCATATTATCTCTCAAATTTTCCTTTTTAAGTCCTTTGAGATTTTTGTACTGCCGAGTTGTCATTCCTGACCACGCTTTTGTAATTTCATCAGTCAGAATTGCATATTCTACACCTTGTTTCACGCCGTGAGAATCCCATTCATCAGTAAGCTCTTTTCTTACCTGTATAGCCTGAAGTCTTTGATTTATCCACTCTCTGCTATATCCTTTTTTCAGGTATGTTTCAAGGGCTCTCTCTATGGTAAGTTCAGGGTCTATGGTTTCTTCTATCCGTTCTTTGCCAATTTCAGCAAGCCACATTTTAAAAGGTTCTGCTTTAGGCGAAGGAATTGACTGTATTATTCTCAAAAGTTGCTCTGTATTTGCAACATCAGTTTTATAGTTCTTTCCGTCTTTAGGAGATGGCATTTTCAGTTGTACGATATTATCGTACAACTGGTTTGCTCCTTCAGCTTTAAGCTTTCGCTTAAGATCGCTCCAGTAACGACGAGGTTCGTTACTGTCAGTCAGAACTGAAATTACATCAACTATGGAAAAATACCATTCTTCTTCCGACTCATTCCACGCAGTACGAATCTTTTTATCTTCAAAAATTTGTATCTTATTTTCTTCGCTCATATATGTTCACCCACTTCTAAACTAAAAATATTATAGCAGAATAAATTTGTAAATTCAATCTATGAGTCTTTATAGAGATAAGAATTGTTCATAATTAAGGTCGAATATAATCTCTAATTCATAACCACGTGATACTTTCACTTCTCTTATGAGCTGACAGGCTATCATTTTCTTCTGCTCCATTGTGGAGTTATCAAACTCATCAGCCCAAGTTCTGAATTGTGAGTAATAAAAATCAAGCTTACCCATCGCATTTTGCTGATTGGCAAGCTTGTACTTTATATTGTTTAATTCAGTTTCTTTTTTATGGAGCAAATCGTTTGTATTGTCAATAGAAGTGGACAGTATATCGGGAGTGAAGCGACTTTCGCCGAGTAAAGAGCGTCCTATTTCGGCGGACAATTCAACCACCTGTCTTTTTAGTTTTTCAATTTCTTTTTCAAGCTTTGTCTGTTTTCTCCTATACTCCGATATTTCGGATTTGTAGCGTTTTTCCAGTGCTATATCTTTTGGCGTTGATTTGATTTTGGCGAGATAATCTCTCAGCGTTGCAAGCACGGCACCGTCAATTCTGTGTGCCACATAAGCCGACTGTCCGTCACAAGCACCTCGTTTCATTGCTTTATTAGTACATATATACCTCTGTCTGCGAACTCTGTACTGACTGCCGTCTGCCCTGTCGTATCGGTCGATATAGCTTGTTGATACCATCTTCTGACCGCAGTGAGCACAGTATATATTTCCCGACAGCAATGTACTGCCTTTGGTAGTCCTTGCTATCTGTTGCTTTTCCTCATTCTTTGATGAGCGTTGTTTCAGTATAAACTGAGCTTGGTCGAAGATATTTTCATCTATGATATGCAGTCTTTCTATATACGGTGATTCAACACCGCCTGACACAAGATAACCGCAGTACAGCCTGTTCTTTAGAATACGATTAACCGTATTACATTGAAACTTGCTGTTATTATGGGTTTTGATTCCGTGACTGTTCAGATAGTCAGCCATGCGATATGAGCCGTAACCCTCTTTAACTGTCATCTCGAATATCTTCTTGACTATCGGAGCTTCATCATCGTCAATGACTATGTCCATAAGCTCTTTTCCCTTTTTATTGATTTCACCGCTTTTTATAAGTTTGTAACCGAATGGTGCAACACCTCCGGTAAATTTGCCGTCCAATGTCATCTGGTTAAGGCGAGTTTTAACACGAGCTGACGTTTTTTGGCTTTCACCGTTGGCTTGCCAAAATCGTATGTAATTCATAAGCTTGTCCACATGATTATCCATACGCTGTTCGCCCTCATTAACGCTCCACACCTCTATGCCGTGTTTGATGAACCATTCGACGACAAACGGGGTTTCGTCATCAATTCTGCCTATTCTATCAAACATAAAGACAAGGAGTACATCAAATTCTTTCTTTTCTGCGGCGGCTTTCAAATCCTGAATAGCATCTCGGTCGCTTGCCGAAACCTTAAATCCCGACACGCCCTTTTCCTGAAATTCTTTCAGAATTGTCCAGCCATTGCGCTCTGCAAATTCTCTGCACGAGGTTTTCTGCATTGGAATATCATCTTTATCAACCTGACCTTTGGTTGATACTCTGTACAAGCAATATACTCTTTTCATTTCATCACCCTTTCATACGATTTTTACAAACCAACAATACTACATAATTTTTATAATATCCAGCGAAATCCAAAATTAAATTGAAAGAAATTCAGCATCCAATCTGAGATTTCATTCTGTTCTCAAATGTATCCAAAAGATTTTCGAGAATATTCCTTTCAACATGGTTATTTCTGTTTTTAGAAAAGTAGATTGTGACCTTGCAGTCGTTTATAACAGATTCTATTCTGTGTTCTGAATCAATGTTATTTTCATTTATATAGTTTTCGTTCAAATTATCACCTGTTCCTTATTTTTTGTCATCTATATTATCTTTCATCTGCTCATCAGCTTTTGCCGCTGCATTGAACAGGCACATAACGCAAACGCCGATAAATACTCCTATAAAAAGTCCTATAATAAATCCCAATTAAAACACCTCTTTCATAAAGTTTACTTTTCACCGTCCGACAGCAGAAGATTTTTAATTTTCTGCTGTCGGGATAACATCAATCGTTTTGGATAGTTCTAAATTTCACACTATCCGATTGTCGCTATTTATCCTCAATGCCCTGCGACAAGGAACACATCAAACGGCTATTGCATTTAGCTCCATTGGAATTTCACCACCGTGAGGATCTCCCACGGCCGCCATCTTTGGTTGCGACGGTTTTATCACGCTCGACTTTTGACTTGACGGAAGTATCATTATCCCCTCTGCCTGTCATCGCCGTCATTGAATTTGCCTTTCAAAGTCTGAGTCCTGAAGACCTGTAAAGGTGTTCGCTCATATGGCTTGTCCGTACCGAACAACAGAAGGAAAGTATCTGATGTGCTGATATTAAATTTTCAAAGAGCTACGCCTGTCCTCTAAAAGAGAAAACAGGCAAAAGGATTTTTATTCCTTCACCTGTTTCCTCACTTAAAAGCTAAAAGTAGCCCCTTTTCTTAAAAAATTTTTTAATTTTTTCTTCCGCTTTCTTTATTGAACGCATAACTGGCATTTTTGTGCAACCTTCAATTTTTGCAACTTGCTCGTAAGTTAAATGATCATAATAATATAGCAATAATCTTTTACGCTGAATTTCAGTAAGTTCACAAATAGCTTTTGACAACATTTCATTCTCAAAGACAGTTAGAATTATATCCTCCACTGTCTTAGTTTTATGTACAGCTCTGCGATTCAATGTTTCTTCTGTAAGTTCAGAGTATTCATAATGTCTTTCGGCTTCATTCATTATTGAAATATCATCAAGTTCAAAACCATCAAATGCTTCAAAAACGGCTTTATCCACCTCCGTTTTCTGTATTTTCCCGTCTGCATTTTTAAATGAAACATAGTATTTCTTATTATCTTTTGACAGTGTATAAGGATTATACTTATCTTTTCTTCTTTTTGGACGCTTGTTCTCCATATTAATTCCTCCAATCAATCTGAATTTTTATTAATTCAGGTCGATTGGGGGACTTCTGTTTCTAAAAAACATACTTGCCCTTTCTGCTTTCAACGCAAAAAGGGCAAAAAATAATGCCGACAGGTAATAGCATTAAAAGCTATAACTTGTCGGCATTTCGTAAGCTCGTTCCTACTGAATAGGTCAGCGTTTCCGGCTGTAGGCTCGTACTAAGTTTTATATTTAATTTTATACATCAACTGCTACAAAGGATTTACATATTGGGCATCGTGTTTCGGTATTATGTGTTCCGCTATCATCCTTTGAAAATATGCTTACAATCGGCATTTTATATTGTAAAAGATTAATTGTCATTAACCTTTTTTGACAACAAGGACATTTTATATCAAAATGGAAGTTATATACAGTTGAAAACTTTGACATATATTTGCTCCTATTAATTTCAAGTTTTTCTATATTTATTTGTTCTCAATTTGAGAACAAATTTGATAAAAAAATAATTTTAAAAATTTATTTTTATTTTTTTAGATATTTAAATAATTTTTCCCAATCACTGTTCTTATAATCATATTTTTCTGCTGACCTGATAAAAATGATTGCCTCTTTTTTATCAAACAAATATTCATTTACATCTATTGGAATCTTTTGTTGGCTTTCCGATATCTTATCAAAAAAAGTGATTTTTTCGTCTTGCGATAGAAACAAAACATTAGCTATCAATAATAGTTTATAATCTGATGGCAGGTTTCTCTTTCCATTCTCAATGTTACATAGATAAACAGGTGACATATCTATTTTTTTCGCCAATTCACGTATACTAAAACCAAGTTCTTCTCTCTTTTTTTTTATTAATTTTCCAATATCTTTATCCATATTCACGCTCCATTTTAGTTATAGCTAAAATATTTTATATATAAGTTTCTTTATATTTTATTTATAACTGATACAATTTAAGTGGTGATTAAAATGATTAATTATGTTGCAATCGGTCGAAGGGTTAAAAAATATAGAACAAAAGCACATATTACACAAGCTCAGTTGGCTGAATTATTGAATGTTTCCGTAAGTTATGTAAGCCAAATAGAATGTGGAATAACAGAAGTTTCATTAAAAAGACTTGAAGAGATTGCTAACATAATTAATACAAAATTAGAGCATCTTGTTGCTGAGCCAATAGAGAATACAGATATTTCGAGACTTGAAATTGAAGAAATAATGAGACATTGGTCCACTGAACAAATAATAACCCTAATAAAAATAATACGTGATTTGGATCAATATTTTAATCCATCTCTTTATCCAAAAAATGATTTTACTAAATAATAAATTGCCGACCAGAGCATTAATTTATCACTCCCTTACTCCCTTCCTCTACAAAATAATCAATATTTTGATAAAAAAGGGAACTCTGGGAGTAAATCGTGCTTATACAGAAGTGAATCGAAGGAGAACGGATGTTTATGTTAATCGCAATTTGTGATGATGAACCATTGTTTTGCGAACAATTAAAGAAAGAAATATATTTATACTCTAGCAAATATAACTTAGATACAGTTGTTGAAATATTTTACAATGGAAAAAGTCTGTTGAATGATTTAAGATTTGATATTATTTTTTTAGATTATCAGATGCCAGATCTCAATGGATTGCAAACAGCAAATGAATTGCGTAAAATCAACCAACAATGCACAATAATTTTCCTTACAAGCTTTCCTGAAATAGTCTATGATACATTTCAATACGAAACTTTTCGTTTTCTTATAAAGCCCTTGAATATTAATAATTTATATGAGGCTTTAAATTCGTACAGAAAAAAGATGGATACATATTATCCAATTTCAATTAATAGAGAAGGCGATGTAATAAAAATAAGCACAAAAGATATTATATATGTAGAAGCTGACGGCAAAAATTCTATTATAAGACTTGCTAATGATAGCATACACTGTCCAAAAACATTAGCAAAAGTGTATTCTTTATTACCTACAAACTGTTTTTTCAAAACGCATAGATCATTTGTAATAAACTTCTTATACATTGATTCATATAATAAAAATTCCATAAAATTCACAAATGGGGAGTACGCAAAAATCAGTCGAGATCAACTTAAGTACTTTAAATCTGCGCTTAAGACATTTTTGAATGATAATGCATTATAAAGTGATATGAGTACAGTTTTTATATTTGAGCTAATCCTTACACTAATAAATAGTTCTATTGTAGGAGTAAAATTTTTAAATGGGAAGATCATTCCTTGCCGTATTTTTGTCTTTTTAATTATTTTTATTTTTCCATCATATATATTAATAAACAATAACTTATATTTTGTCCTTTCTATTATTACATCATTTGTTTTCCCTCTATTTATAATTAATAATATAAAATATTCATCAATACTTTATACAACAGCTTTATATCAAGCAATAATTTTGGCTATAACTGCTTCCCTTACTCTTATTATAAATAGCTTCTGCAATTTTGAAATAATAAAATTCATTATTGATTTTTCTATAAATGTAATTTCATCTATATTTTTGATTCTTATAAAATCAGATCAAGCAACATTTTTATTTAAAAATTTTTATATCTCCACCGGGAAAGGCATTAAAGCACTAATTTTATTTACACTTTATGTATGCGGAGTACTGGCAGTCATATTAACATATATACCAGAAAACAACACTTTTAATATATGGTATAGAATATTATCTTTCTTATTTATTGCAATTATTATTGCATCTAGCTTAATTTACCCCATATGCATTTCAAATATAATAACAAAAAACTATTATAAAAAGATAAACGAAATAGCAAATCAACAATTGGACAATCAAATCGAATATTATAATAGTCTTAATGAAAGCACAAAATCCTTAAGAGAATTTAAACACAATTATAAAAATATGTTGATAGCTCTAGACATATATCTAAATAATAATGATATAGAAGCAGCTAAGGATTTTATAAATAAATCAAATATGATAATTTGTGAAAAAAACAAGTATAATACTGGTAATTACATATTAGATGCTTTATTATTTGATAAAAGTAAAGTTGCAGAAAAATATAATACAATAATTATATTTAAAGGTGTTATCAATGAAAATGAAATTGATAACATTGACTCATGTATTATCTTCGGAAATGCTATTGATAATGCCATTGAAGCTTGCCAGCAATTTAGATTGGATATAAAAAAAGAGATAAATATTATGATTAAGCACTTAAATAATTTTATGACAATCATTATTTCCAATCCCGTTATGTCACAAATGCCAATAAAAAATAACACTATTTCCTCAACTAAAGATGATTCAATAAATCATGGATTTGGCATTAAGTCAATAAAAAAAATTATAAATAAGTATTCTGGAGAATTGGAAATAACTAATGAAAATAATACTTTTACACTGAAAATATATTTATCTATAACCTAGTCAAACCAGAAATTTGGAGCTATTTTAATTGGCAACCCATAAAATTATGTGTAAATAATAATCCTTCAAGCAATAAAAGAATACGGGATAGTGGCGCAAATAGGCTTTCTGATTTGCCTGTGTCAACTTTTTATTTCTGTCCGTAAAATGTGTTATGTGTGCTGTGCGTGAACAACATTTTGCGTACAGAAAATTCTATTTTCAGTGGATGATCAATCAGATATTCTATCCCTATATATAATCGATAGCTGAATTAATACTACATCCCAGTTTTTGAACTCAGAACGGACAGATTTTACCCCACTTTTCTTGAACATAATTAGATTGCTCGTAGTTTCTCCCTCTCTAATTGTCAGATAAACTTTCTCAAGGTTAGACATTCGTATTCTTCTGTACGATCTCCCGCTCCAATCCTCTATTGTGCTTTTCATATCCGCTAATCAATAGTAATTCAGTTGATACTGGCATCTGTATGTTGCATGTGATGTTGTTTTTATTTCACGACTATTCTTCATTGTAAAATTCCTCCTTGTACTTCTGGTAATGCGTTGCCAAACGCTTGCCATTATTCGAAGGTTTTCTTTTGCTAAAGCTTTTTTATCTTCCCTTGGTTGAACGAATGGGTTATTTGCACATCCTAAAGGGAACAAACATAAAAGAGGCCTGTTGAAGCAACGGACCTCTTTCTATATTTTTGCAATATCGAATGCAAATTTTATGACTTGCGTACAGCATCTGATAATAATCTTTTACTATTTCTACACAATAAAAGTTTAATTGTTTATCACTATTGTTGAGATAAGTAATTAAATAATACTAATCTCAAATAAAATGTGGTCATTTTATTTGAAGCATCCATCCTTGCTGCTTTGCTACGCATAGCCCATCTCATTCTAAAGTCAACGCACATTTAGTGCTATTAAAAAGCGAACACAATTGTCCATTTTTTAAATTAATTTAGTATAAAAGACCAAAATTCCGATTTAATACTAATGCCTAATTAAATACTAAAAATCTTTTGGTATATTTTCCTCTATACTTCGAGGATAACTCATTCGTCTGGAAAAAATCTGTTCAAGAATCCTATTTAGTTTTCAATTAGGTATTAGTATTACATTATATTAAGAAAAACCAATAAAAATGTTTAAAATAAATAGTTTGATTGTAATTATACTAAATTTATATTTTTAGTAATAGGTTCTTATAATCAGGAGACCTATCTTTTGATTGGTTTGCATGAATCAATTATATAATTGACAGACACAAGCCAAAAATTTATTATGCAGAATTTGATAGATTCCTTATTTAATAAGTTAGTATATTCCATTCTACAAACTTCATAAACTTGACTAAATTAATATTTTAGGGGTGTAGCAAAATTTAATTACTCGCTACACCCCTTACTATCCTAAAAGGAACTAATATATATAATCTCTGCTATAATGGCATTACCCTAGTTTGTCATAATTTTAATTTTATATTTATTACAATTATTAATATTGTAATAAATTAATCTTACATATGATAGATCTTGAATTTTACTACAATTATAATCAAATTTACATTATATATTCTCAAAATACAAATTTTAAACTTTTCAATCTATTTTTCATTTCATCAATTATTATTTTTTCCTCGTAATGAGTAGCTGAAAATGTAACAGAGAATCTTAAATAATGTCCACAATCATCCCAAGGAACAACTGAAATATTTGCATTTAATAAAATATATCTTGCAACCTCTAATGCAGTATTGAATTTAACTCCTTCTTCTGTTCCAGTTGGAATTTTCACATAAGAATAGAAAGTACCTTTTGGCTCTACACAATTAAATCCAACTTCATTGAGTGCTTCAATTAGCATTTTAAATCTTCTTGAATATTTATTAACTGTATTTTCTGTAATCCATCTATTATTAAGAGCAAAAGCACCTGCTTTCTGTATCGCGCGAAATTGACCCGAATCTGTATTATCTTTGACTACACCATATGCAGAAACAATTTTTTCATTTCCGACTAAAAAACCTAATCTCCATCCAGTCATATTAAAAGCTTTTGATAAAGAATGAATCTCTACACCTACATCTATAGCTCCATCAACCGATAAGAAACTTAGAGGTTTAACATCATTATATGTAAGCGCTGCATATGCCGCATCATGAATTACAATAATGTTATTCTTTTGGGCAAATTTTACGACATTTTCAAAGAATTCTTTTGTTGCCACTTGTCCTGTTGGATTATTAGGATAATTAATATATAATAATTTCGTTTTTTCTAAAACTTCCCTCGGGATTTCCGAAAAATCCGGATAAAAATTATTTTCCTCCTTAAGAGGCAAATCATAAATCTTCCCACCCAAATATTTTGCATGAGTTGCCAGGACGGGGTATCCAGGAATAGTATTTAGCACATAATCTCCAGGATTAATAAAACATGAAGGAAGCATTGCAAGAATTGGTTTACTACCAATACCGTGAATTACATTATTAATTGTCAAGTTTGATATACCAAAAACTTCCTCCATATATTTTATTGCTGCATTTTGAAATTCAGGAATTCCATTATCAGAATAGAATCTATTTTCGGGTTTACCTGCTTCAATAGATAACATATCAACAACTTTATCATCAGCGGCCCAATCAGGTTCACCCACTCCCATATCAATTAATTTAAAATTATTTGAATGCTTTTTCTCAGCTTCTTGCTTCCATTTCTTTATTAAAGCGAATTTATAAACTTCATTATTTATTCCAAATTCTTTTCCACCAATTCTTTGAGCAAATAAATTCTGTATTTCCACTTTAGTCACTCCTTTTATTTATTTACTAATATATCATATATCAGTTATTTAGTCAACATAAAATTTATGAACCAGCACTTTCATAAGACCTAATGCCTCTGTTCCACACAATCACTCCAACAACCATCATCACAATTGCGATTAACACCGTCATACCAATGTTAAACAGTGGGTTTTCGCCCGAAAGGATATAATACGCAGGATAAAAAGCCGTAAACGCGAACGGAATAATGTAAGTAATTATGTTTCTTACAATATTGTTGTAAATGGTAATGGGGTATTTTGCGAAGTCGTTAACCATATAGAACATATAGGTGATGTTGCCACTACGCTTTGTCCAAAAGGCTATTGCCGCCGTTGCGGTCTTGATACCTGTGTAAATCAGCGTAGCGAATGGAATCACTGTAATGATAAGGAGAACCTTTAAAAAACTCCACTCAATATTGACTGATGGCAGAGTTATGCAAATCAACGCTATTCCCATAATAAGCTCGCCGAGTGCGTCAATCTGAAGCTTTTCTACCATAACATGAAACAGTGTGTTAATCGGACGTGTGAGGTACTTGTCAAAATCACCTTTTCTCACTGTGAAATGACCGATTGACCAGAGGTTGTCAAACAACAGATGGTCAATGCCTTTAGGTATAAGAGCAAAGCCGTAAATGAACACAATCTGCTCAATGCTCCATCCCATAAGACTTGGAATCTGACTGAATATTATCCATATAAACAGCAAATTTAAAAACTGTCCAAGTAAAAAGCCGACAATACCGACGATAAAATCACCCTTATATTCCATCATTCTTTTCAGCTCTTGCGACACAAAAATTCTGTGCATACGAAGAGCTTTTTTTATTTGTTTCATATTCAGCCTCCCTGTATTGAAAGATGCTTGATTGATATTTTCCAGAGAAACTTTGACAATCCCCAGAATAACAACACCCAGAACAGCTGTAAGACCATATAATAGAGCAGGGACAAACCGCTATACATTCCCATATAAATCATTACGGGAGTATAGTTCAAAGAGGCGAACGGTAAAAACAAAAATATTTTTTCAAGCATATCTGGCAAAAACGAGAACGGAATTGTTGCTCCCGACAAAAAACCGACAATGCAGTTTTTCATCATATTTGCGCCCCACAGATATTTGATTATAAAGGCGATAAATCCGAAACATATATTGAAAAAGAAGTTGACAAGGTAGGCGAATACACAGCTTATAATATAGAGTAAAAATCTTAAAATATTAAACTGCACTGCTCCTGTCAACACAAAGCGCACAATTTCAATTCCGAAGATCATAGGAATAATCAGCACACCTATTTCAAGGATTTTATTGCCCAACTCCTGAAACAAAAAGGTTGAATTGTAGCTTATGGGTTTTATCATACGCATAGCGATTGAGCCGTCTCGGATTTCTTCTCCAACATCATAGGTTCCGCCGCTGCCTATAAGTTTGCCCGTTAAAAACATTAAAAAGATGTATACCACCATATGCGGCAATGTAAATCCGTTCATTTCGTTTTCACCGCTTGACATAAATACAGCTTTCCAGATAAAAAACGAAACAAAGCTGCCCAGTACATCGCCGAGTATGTAAAAAATCCAGTTTATGCGGTAAGTTGTGGTTTCCTGCATACCGGCATTAACAAAGGGCAGATAAATACGAAGCTTGCGTTTCATATTACACCCCCTGCTTATACAGCCTACGGATAATTTCCTCAATGTCCGCGTCTTTTACGCTGATGTCCTTTACATTCACCCTGTTGAGTGTATATGAAAGCATATCCGAAACCGGAGCTTTCGTGCTGTTAAACCGTACCCTAAATGTATTTCCCTCGCGCTCAACGCTTAAATCATCCTCATTGAAGCCAAAGTGTTCACTGTAATTAAGCCTGCTTTCAGCGTTTTTACTGTCCGTATCGAAGTGTAATTCTCTAATCTGTCCGTATTTGCTCTTTAATTCGGAAATTGAACCGTTAAACACATTTCTGCCCTTGTCAATCATCACAATTCTGTTTGCCAGCAGTTCAATGTCGGAAAGGTCATGTGTGGTAAGAATAACCGTGGTTTTTTCCTGTATGTTTATGTACTCAATCGCCCTGCGAATGTTGTCTTTAACCACAACATCTAGCCCGATTGTAGGCTCGTCAAGAAACAGTACCTTTGGACTGTGAAGTAGCGAAGCAGCTATGTCCGCCCTCATTCTTTGACCAAGTGACAGCGTTCGTACAGGACTTGTGATAAAGCTTTCAAGGTCAAGCACTTCGTTTAAAAATGCCATTCTCTCTTTGTACTTGTCATCGGGTACCTCATAAATTTCCTTGAGCACTCCGTAGGTTTCTCTGAGCGGCAAATCCCACCAAAGCTGTGTGCGCTGACCAAACACAACGCCTATTTCCTTGACATAGCTTTTGCGGTTTTCCGTAGGATTTTTGCCGTTAATTATACACTTGCCAGAGGTGGGAGTGAGAATTCCCGTCAGCATTTTGATTACTGTGCTCTTGCCGGCACCATTAGGACCGATAAAGCCGAGAATTTCACCCTCAGACACTTCAAAGTTAATATCGTCAACCGCGATAACCTTTTCGGTTTTAGGATGAAACAGCGATTTAAAACTGCCTAGCAGTCCAGGGTCTTTGATTGTTTTCTTAAATTCTTTTCGTAAATTTTCTATATGTATCATAATTTCCCATTAAATAATTTTACTTAATATTTTGTATTCTTCATCTTGAGTCTTTTTTAACAAATTATCAATCCGTTTTGCCGTATTTAAATCATACGATAATCTTTGTTTCAATGACAACCATTTCAAAGAATGGCAGTATTTAATTATTTTTTCATACTCATTAATTATATTCAAATCATATGACTCATTTATTAAATAACGGTGTACGCAATACTTATGTTCTAGTAATACATGAGCATACCTCACATCTATTTTTCCATCTTTCTCCTCTATTAAACTATCGTATATCTTTATCCCATATGAACCATCTATTCTATGAGAAATCAATCCATAATTCTCAGAAGTATTTAAGCCATAAGTGTAATCATACAAAAGTTTTATCCCTGATATTTCATCACAAAAATTATAATTCTCTTTTATTGTGTTTAACCCTAAACCATATTCTATTTTGATAAAACTTGATAAAAACTCATTTATAGACAATTCAAATTTTTGGTATTTTCCATCCTTAAGATATCCTAAACATAAATAATTTATGTCATCATATCCATAAATCAAACACCAATGATTAAAATGCCACTTTTTATATGCTGCCATTTTATTCACATAAAATTCATCAATTAAGCAAGTAATATAGTAATTATGATCAATTGAATTCTCAATAATATTTTTTATATCAATTACACTATTTATAAGAAATGATTTTACATATCCAGTATCTAAGCAATCATACATATATTCAAATGTAAAGAAATCCAACATTACATTGGTATTTTTCTTGTTAAAATATAGTTGTAAATACTTATTATTTAGCCACATGTATGATTGTGGATTTTGACCTAATATCAAACTATTTAAATGCGCATGATGCAAATATGCGTTTACTGGTATTTCTAGACTTACTGGTAATATTTTCATTTTATTCCACCACATTTTCCACTAATTTATCAATATATTCAACAGAAGAAATTTTATCTATATCTAAATCATCATCATCAATCATCACATTAAACTGTGATTCCACCTCAATTATCAAGGTAATTAGCTTCAAAGAATCAAAGTTTAAATCCGTTACTAAATTAGTGTTTTTATCAATATTCATTTTTTCGTAATCATCTTCTAACAGATCGCAAATAATTTTTTTAAGTTTATTATTTATCATAACTTCTCCTATCATATTATTAAATACAACATGTAAAAATACTCTTTACTCGTAAATCGTTGTCATATGTAAAAAAGTATTCGAATTTTTGATATATGCCATTATTCGACATAATGATATCTGCTGTTTTTTTAAAAGCATTTTCCAATTCATGCTTTAATTCTTGATTATTTTTTATATTAATCAAGAAATTGTTTTCTGATACCTGCTTAATAGAAATACTATCAAAATTTTTAATATTATAATCTGTAATAATTGATATAATAACACTTTTAAAAATTTTATTGCCATAAACTTTAGTTCCATATATATAATCTCTTCCTGGAAAAATTTCAATAGCACGTCCTTCTTGGTCGCATTTAGTCTCCACATATTTTCCCATATCACCCACCTGATATCTTATAAATGGGAAAAATCTTAGATTAAAGGAAGTTACAACAATATGTCCTATCTTATCATTTTGTGTTATTACATTACCATTATCATCCAAAATTTCTAAATAAACGGAGTCATTATTAACATGTAGATGATCATAATGACAAGAATATGCAATGTTCCAAACCTCTCTACATCCATAATTATTTACTATTTTAGAATTGAATTTTTTCTCATATTTCAATTTATCGGCATACGATAAATAGGAACCATTATTTTCAATAAATCTTAGTTTAGGAAAATTTATGTTTTCATCTGAGAGAAATGATGCATATTCATTGAGCTTATATCCACTTATATGCCACATTAATATATTAGAATCCTTCAAATACTCAATTTCTTTGTTTATTCTTTCTCTGTTATCAGATATATACTCAAACGGAAAAGGATAACGATTATCACCAAATTGATGAACAAAATTAATTATATTTTCTGGTCTAACCTCAGACGAAAACTCCCTTCTTTTTTTCCATATAATTTTACCTAATTTCAATCTTTCAGCATAGGTTTTAGCAATAATAAAGGGGACCCCTGTATTACCGCTTGTACATTCTGCTATAACTTTAGTTCCGTCAATATTATATGTATATTCTTTATTAAAATCTTTATCAATATTAAATATTTGTTCTAACTTTGATAAGTCATATTCTTTTGAAACAAACATTTTCCAGTTGTTTTTTAAATAAGACTTTGAGATTACTGGGATTTTCGTAAATATTTCTTCGAATTTAATACCGTCATAAAAATTAATATTTCTAAATAAATACGTATAAAAAGAAATATTTTCTTTGCAATATACTAATAAATTAGTTAGCTTATTCTGAATCTCTTTATCCAAATTATCACCTATCCCCAATAATATTTCCTTAATACTCTTTTTCCTAAAGATGTACATATGTTAATATCTGAAACATTAACCTTACTTGAAAAATCTTCAATAGTTATTTCATTATTACCGGAAGCACCAATTATGATAACATCATCTCCGATTTTTACCTCTTGAAGATTTGTAACATCTACAAATACATGATCCATACAGACTGTTCCGATGATTTTCACATATTCGTTATTTATTAAAGCCCCTAGGTTACTTTCATCATTCCCCAAAAAACAATCTTCAAATCCTACAGAAACGACAGCAATTTTCATATTCGATTTAGCTACTATTTTTCCATTATAGCCAATTCTTTGATCTTTTAATATTTCTTTAATTGAAATAATTTTAGACTTAACCGTTAATACTGATGATAAATGTAAAAAATTTCTATCTAATCCAGTTGAATTTAGTCCATATAAAAAAGCCCCAATACGGTACATGTTGGTAAATCTTAACTCATTACTAAATTTTATAGTAGCCGCTGAATTGCCTAAATGAACATATTTAAATTTATAGCCATCTTGCATTAATTGATTTAATATCTTTTTAAATTTTCCTATTTGCGAAAAAGTGTAACAATCATCTGAATCCGATGAAGATAAATGACTATATATACCATCTACTTCAATTATTTCGTATTCCTTTAACATCTGTAATGCTTTGCAAACTTCTGTTACGCTACAAAAGCCAAATCTATGCATACCAGTATCTACTTTTATATGTACATGAATGTTCATATTATTCTTATTTTTTGATATAAATTTTATTAGTTCGTATATTGAGTTTATATCATAAATAGTTATTGCAATATTATTGTTTACTGCTATACTCAAATCTTCAAAAAAAGTTTTGGATAAATTTAAAATATAACAATTAGGATTTATTTTTCTTAACACAATAGCCTCCTCAATGGAACTTACTGCGAAATAATTAATTCCATATTCTTTCAATAGTGATGATATTGGAATCAGTCCAAATCCATATGCATTTGCCTTCACAACAGCCATAATAATATCTTTTTCTTTTATAATATTTTTAATAATATTTAAATTTGATACTATGCTATTTTGATTTATTTCAGCAATCGCTCTGTACATATTTATTCCACCAAGCCTCTGACTATGTAATTAAAGTTATCCTCATAATTCTTAGCTATATTTGAAATATACTTCAAATTTTCCTTATACTTTTTATCTTGTAATAATTTTTCAATCAGCCTACAAAGCAATGTATCGTCCACTTCATTAATCGTAACATATTCCGCCAAATAATTCTTCTTCATCATCCTTGCATTATATTCTCTTTCAGAGTGTGTAGGAATTATTAATCCAGGTTTTTGGTACTTAATCTGTGCCATACAACATCCATGTCCACCGTGATGAATTACTATATTAACTATTTTAAATATTGTTTTCTCTGAAATTGATTCAAAAACAAATACATTTTTTAAGTTTGTCCTTCTAATAATTTGTTTTGCTTTATTTAAATCTTGTAAATTACCCACTGAAATTAGAAACTGATAATCCAATTTTGATGCAACTTTTATTATTTCATAAAACAATTTCTCCCCACTATTTCCAACATTATCATTAAATTTTCCTGTATAGCAAAATATTTTTATTTTGTTTTCACAAATTACGTTTTCTGTTAACTTCTCTACATCGGCAAATGAAGAATCTGAATATTTTGTACCTGTATAAATTGTATTGTGATTATTCTCCTTTAATGGATCTATATTGGGGATACCAGGAATAACAGTATATGTTCCAATAAAAATGTCCTCGAATTTATTTATTGGTTGAATACCTTTTTTCATTAAATACTCATTAATATACTCTGTGAGGTTAAGCTTTTGATTTGTTTTACTCTTAGATTTATCCCACCATCTAACTGTTTCATAAAAATTATCAGGATGATAGCATGCTTGTACCAAACTCAATAGAGGGGTTTTTGTCGTTCTTGATACTATGCAACTTAGTAATCCTAAAGATGTAATAATCCAATCTGGATTATATTTTTTTACTAAATTTTCATATAAATCCAGCTTATGAAACAACCATTTTTTATCACAATAACAATATCCTACTTTTTCCCAAAATTCTTCCGCACAAACCCAGTCATTATAAAATTTTCCAGTTTTTATATCATTTTCAATAAAAGTATCTGTTAGTGAAGAAATATTTATACTTTTTAATTGATTTTTCAAATCTAAATTTCCCACATATTTCATTTCACAATTAGGCTGCTTTGATATTTGCAAAATGTAAGGATAAATAATAGCAAGAGGGCCTAGTCCTGCTCCAAATTGAAAAATAAATTTTTTCATATTATTTCCTTTCTAAAGAAACTCTTATATTTTCTATTAATAGATTGATCTTATCCTTTTCTATAGGATAAGACAATAAACCTATCCTTAATATATTTTCATCATTATATCCGCTACTTACATATATTTCTTTTTGTAACAAGTCATTTTGCACTTGCCTAGCTTTATTTGACTTAACAGGCAATACTGTATATAAGTCATTTTTAACATCCTGAATACAACTATTAACCCCGATTATTTCTAATTCATTTTTTAGATAATAAAAACTATCTTTTTGTTCTTTCCACCTATTATATATACCTATATTTATAACATTTTCTAAAGCCTTATCTAAAGCATATAATAAATTCATGGATGGAGTAATATGATAATCACTATAAGGATACCATGAATGGCAAATTTTATATAAATTTAAATATACTGAATTTATAATATTGCTACATAAATTATCCAGTATATATTTTTTTATTACTACAGGACATATTCCTGCACATATTCCCAAGCATTTTTGAGAAACAGCAAAAGCAACATCAATATCCCAATCTTTTATCAACACTTCGCATCCGATGAATGTCGACGAACAATCCACAACAACAATGCAATTGTATTCTTTAGCAATTTTGCTCATCTCTTTTATAGGATTACTTATTCCCATCGAAGTCTCACCGTGAACGATATAAACTATATCTGGTCTTTTGGCTTTAATGATTTTTTCATAATCCTCCAAATTAAACCTATCACCCCACTTTATCTTATACTCAACAACATTGTCACTATATATGTTAGATATTTCAAAAAATCTTTTACCAAAGTATCCATTTTCACATACTAATACTTTAGTATGTTTTGTAGTTAAACTTGAAACTACTGCCTCCATGCCTGCTGTCCCTGTGCCATGTAAAGGAAAAGCATAATAATCTTCACAAGCAAAAAAAGCTTTTTTTATATTTTTACTAATTCTTTTCATTAATGCTACATAATCATTAGAAAAAGAACTAATCACCGGTTTACTTAAAGAATTGATTATACTATTATTTATAGAGGCTTGGCCAGCCGTGAACAAAATTGGTTTTATATTATCCATTAATTGTACTCTCCCTTTCAATTAATTCAGGTAAATTATCTTTTATCCAATTATCATTGAATACTGTATCTAAATATCTCTCTCCTCCATCATGCGCCAATACAACTATGTTCTTGCCTACACCCAACTTTTTTGCGAATTCTATTGCAACTTTAATTAGTGCTCCAGTCGAAATCCCTATAGATAATCCTTCATTTTTTGCAATATATCTTGTCCAATAAAATGCATCAACATCATTAACTTTCGTTCCAATGTCAATCACTGATTCATCAAGGTTTGGAGGTACAAATGGAAGTCCCGCTCCCTCAATAAAAGAATTTTTTAAGTTGCCGCCGAAAATAATGGATCCTTCTGGTTCAACACCAACAATAATTGTATCTCTATTTTTACTTTTTAATTTTTTAGCACAACCAGTTATCGTTCCACCCGTACTTATATTTGAAATAAAACAATCTATATATTCTAAGTCATCAACTATTTCTTTGCCAGTTCCCAAAAAGTGTGATTTTGGATTATCCGTATTTCCATATTGAAAAGGTACAAATATACTACTATTTTCTTTTTTCAACTTCATAGCTAAATCAATTCTATCGTTAACCGCACTTATACTATATGGATTTGCCTGAACAGTTATTAGTTCACCACCAAATACAGTTATTTTTCTTGTCTTGCTTTTACTTGTTTCACTTTCAACAATACAAGAAACTTTATAATTTTTGGCACTGCCAAACATAGATAATGCGATTCCTGTATTACCAGAACTAGATTCAACTATTTGCTTGTTAGATGTAAGATCACATCTATATTCAGCCTCATTAATCATATTTAGCGCTGCCCTGTCTTTTGCACTTCCTCCAGGATTATACTTTTCAAGTTTTACATATATATTAGAAATATCACAATACTCATCTAAAGACAATTTGACTAACGGAGTATTACCAACTAAATCATATATTTTTGTTGCTTTTTTCAATCTTGTTATATCTAATTCGTTACTAAAATCTTTATATTCAGATTTTAGTGTTTGTATGACATTATTATCATATTGTTTATCTTCTACTGAAAAAAACTTCTTTATATTATTGCCGAATACTTCATTTTTTTGTAATAATATTTCGTTTTCTCTTTCCCAATTAGGATCATAAAATGTATCTATATATTTTTCACCACCATCTGGCATTATAATGACTATATTACCCTTTAGTTCATTTCTTTTTATTAGTTCCTCTACCGCAAATATAGAGGCTCCTGTAGAAGGACCAACAAAAACTCCTTGACTTTTAGCATATTTCTTACATGTACCTAATGCATCCAAATCATTTACTTTATACACATAATCTATGGCTGAAATTTTTATATTTTCACTTTCAAAAGACAAACCTATTGAATCTTGCAAAGTATCAAATCTATCAGAAGTAAATATTGTAGAACCCGTTGGTTCCACAGCTAAAATTTTCACATTTGGGAATTTTTCTTTAGCTGCCAAACTTACACCTGAAATAGTGCCACCAGTACTTACTGGGGCAATAATCCAATCTATTTTGTTAAACTGTGTTATTAATTCTTTACCTATACCGTAATAATGTGAAGCCGTATTAATAGTATTATCATATTGATTAAAAACCCAAGAATTAATCAACTTATTTGAAATACTATAAGCTACTCTCAGTCTTTCCTGAGAACTCCAAATTGTTGAACTATCAATTTTATGCACAATGGCTCCATATGACTTTATATTATTCTCTATATTCTCAGATATATTTTTTTCAACAACACAAATACATTTGTAACCCATTCCTGCACATAACGCTGAAAAAGCAATACCCAAATTACCTGAAGTTGGTACAATCACTGTACCTCCTTTATGTATTATTTGTTTTTCCTCTGCATATCTAAGAGCAAAAAGCGCCACTCTATCTTTTACACTACCTGTCGGATTAAAATTTTCCATCTTCAACCATACATTGGTGTCTTTGTCATTAAAAATCTTTAACACTGGTGTGTTTCCTACAATATCTTCTACTTTCAAAAACTTCATAATTATAATAATTCCTTTTCTAATATAATAAAAACTATACTAAATTAACAAGTGCTTCAACAGTACAAAAGCAAAATTATACAAATCGCATCTCAATTTACATAATAATATTTTTAATATAGTAAAACACACTAAATCTATCATATAATCTTAGTTAATCAAGTATAATACTATCCCTCTAAGTTTCTATTTATAAATTGTTCAAATTTTAACATAGCTTCAGTAAAGCGTTCTTTCTCCAATCCAAAACAAATTCTAAATGAATCTGGTTGTTCAAAAGTATAACCAGGAAGAAGTGAAACGCTTTCTTCTTCCAATAGTCTTTTTATTAATTTTGTACAATCCTTAATATTTTTAAAGCGAGGAAAGCCAACAATTCCCCCTTCGGGTTTTATCCAAGTCAAAATATTACTGTTTCTATTTACAATTTTGTCAAAACAGTTTATATTTTCAATAATTGTTGAATTATTTTCTGATAAAAATTTTTCCTGACTTTTTAGTAATTCTGTAGATATGTAATCTACAGATGAATTTAAAGAATGAGTGGTATAATCTTTTAAATTTCGCATCATCTCAATATTTTGTTCAGAATCAATTATCCACCCTATTCTTAAGCCAACACATCCAAAACATTTTATCATGGAACCAGTTGCTACACCTTCTCCAACTTTAAACAATAAAGAATCCGTAATTTCATTATTTGAGTTTATAAAACGGTAATGTTCATCAAATAAATATATGATATTATTATGTTCTTCCTTAAGTTTCTTTAATTCAAAAATATCATAATCATTTATTACCATTCCAGTAGGATTATGTGGGCTATTAATAATTATGACTGTCGTTCTATTGTCATCAATAATTTTATCTAATTCTTTATAATTAATTCTATAGTTATTAGTTTCTTTTAACTTTACCTCTTTTAATTGCAATCCCATAAATTTAGGTATTTCTATTAATGTTTGAAAAACTGGACTAAAATATATAACATCAACCTTTTCATCTTTCATTTGCATAAAAAACAACAAGATTGCTTCACTAGTTCCAGTCGTAACTAATATTTGTTTAGTACTAATATTATTATATATTTTCGAAATTTCTTTTCTTAAATTCTCACTACCCTTTGTGTCCATATCATCAAGACTTAAGGATAACAAATCCTTCACAGAAATATTAGCTTTTTCAAATATATCTTTATAAGTTAAATTTCTAAATCCACTTTCGCTCAAATTATACATACAAGTTTTACTTTCAGCAAGCCACGGCTCCATCTTATGTAAATTCATCTTCTCGTTTTTCATATTCTAATCTCCTCTAATTCTTTATTAACTCTATGTTGGATTTTATCAATGTTGTTAACAAGATTAGTATAGTTATTTGCCCAATCAAAATAACAACCACAAGTATATTCTCTAAAAACTGAAATATCCTGACTTATATTATATTCATTAAAGCTTCTAGAAAAAAATGAAATACACTCTTCACAACACAATGGTTTATCTAATCTATCAACAGAATAACTCATAGGACTAATATAAATCCTTGTACTTATTTTATTTTCACTACATTTTGTTAATAATTCTTTTATAGACCAGAAATTTGGTATGGTATATTTTTTCTGTTTCCATAGATAATAAACCAATGTATCTTTTTCTACCGTACATATTTCAATATCGACTCTTTTTATTTTTAAGGAATTTAAATACAATATTGAATTCAACATATCTTCTACTGCTTCTCTCTCGTTAATAAACGGAGGTTTAAATATAAGTAATGGAATAATATCAATATCATATTGCATTAGTAGCCTATGTTTTTTCTCGAAAATGTCATTATCAAAACTTTTATTTATACAAAAATCCCTTATATCAGAATTTGCCGATTCAAATCCTACTGCAATTTCTATATTTCTATCAAACATTTGCCTAAGCAACTTTACTTTTTCTTCGTCTATATCCTCAATTCTTGATTCTATTACAATCTTTTTAACTGCTTGATTCTCATTAATATCTTTAAATATTCTTAATAACACAGAAAATGAGAATTCGTCCTCACACAAAATGCTACCATCATTATATAGACATACTATAGGAAACTCTCCATCTACATTTTTAAATTCAACTGAAAACTGGTTATATAAGTCAGTATCAACTATCTTTTTTCCCATGTTGGTTGCATTAAAAAATCCGCAAAAAGAACAACCTCCGTTTGTTTTCACTTCCCTACAACCAGTACCTTTTAAAAATAAAACCAAACGATCAACAACTTCATCGTTTAAAAAACCTCTTCTTATCTCCTTTTTGACTATTTTACTGTTTGTGCATATATTTTTGGGAAATTTGGGCCTAATTTTTTTTATTGTATTTTGCAGTTTTTTCTGAGTATGTGTCATAACCGCCTCCTAAAATGATAAAATTAATTAGATATATAAGCACTCAAAAATTTCAATCTTAAAATATAGTTTTATAATTCTATTCCACCAGTTTTCTCTAGTTTTTCTGTATCTAATTTCCCATTCTGTGTCAAAGGCCAAATAAAAGTTAATATAAATTTATTTGGAATCATATATGATGGTAAATTTAATTTTAGATATTTAATTAATTCTAACTTATTTACTTTTTTTCCATAAATATAAGCAGTTAGAACCTTTTTATCTTGATTTAATAACACAACGCAATGCAAATTTAAAAAAGCTGAAATTGCGTGCGAAATCTCATTTAACTCCACTCTATTTCCGTTAATTTTTACTTGATTATCTAATCTAGAAACTATAATTATTTCATGAGTTGATGTGTACTTTGCTAAATCTCCAGTCTTATAAGCAATATTCTTACCTTGACTATTTTTTATAAATGAAATTGACTCTTCATCATAATAACCGCCTCCAACTTGGTTGCCGATAACCACCAGTTCGCCGCACTCATCTGGTTCGTTAATAATATTTCCATTAACATCAACAATAATAAGTTTTGTATTTTTTAATGGTTTTCCGATAGGAATACTTCCCGAATTTCTATCAGGCAATTTGGAAATATAATTGTAAGAAACATCGACACAACATTCAGTGGGACCATAAACGTTTATTATTGTTGGTAAATAATTGAATATTTCTCTATAAGAATATAATGTTTCCCAATTTAAATTTTCTCCACCAACAAACAAATATGGAATATTAGAATGACTATTTGTTTTCTGCATAATCATCATTTGCAAGTGAGTGGGTGTACAATCGCACAACTTCAAATTATATTTATTATGAAAAGTATGAATTTTCCTTCCAAAATATTTTGTTTTATCATCTGATATAACCAATGTATAACCGAAATATATGGATGAAAAAATTTGTTTAACTGAAGCATCAAAATTAAAAGAAGCCAATACGCCAACATTTACATTACTTTCAAATTTATAATATATTATTTCATGCATTGATTTTATAAGGTTAAATAGATTGCCGTAATTTATTTTCACACCTTTAGGTATTCCTGTAGTTCCAGATGTAAAAATAACATAAACAAGATCTTCTTCCGATATCTCCTCCTCGTATTCAACGTAACTATAATTGTCATTTTTATTATAATGAGGTACTTGCACATTAATCTCATCATAAGTTTTACAATTCAGTTTAGAATCACAAATAATCGCTACTGGATTAATTATTTTGCATATTTTATATACTCTATTAATAGGAGTGTCCAATTCTAATGGAATATAAAAACAATGTGCTTTTATTACAGAGATAATGCTTATTACAAAGTTATGATCTCTTTTCCTATAAATAACAATTGGGCTGTTTCTTTTTTTCTCAATCCTTCGTGATATTATCTCAGCGTATTTATCAGTAATATAATCAAGTTCTCTATAAGTTATTGCATTGTTTTCATAAATTATAGCAACATTATTACCATAATTTTTCGCATAATATTTAATTTTTTCGACTAAAAAATTTCTCATTATTAATCATGCCTTTCAATTTCATAACTAAGTACATAAAATAAAAAGTGATTTATATATCATTAACACCAAAGTTATATTGTTAAAACCATAGCAAATACCTAAATATACCAAATTCACCTTCAGTTAAAATGCATTAAATATAATAATCTAACTATCACTTTTCCCAAAAGTAATTGTTCATAAAATAATATTCAAATTTGACTTATAGATTTTTAACCTAAGATACATCGTATAATTTATTGAATACTATAAGTCATTTAATACTGATAATACATCTACAACATACTATTTTTTTACATATATTCATCTGTATTATAATAATTTTCTACATCTTTTTTTATATATAGAAGTGAACAGTATTCTTAGAGGAGCCAATCGTTATATTATTAAATGTACTAAAATTATTGATTTTAATAAATATACTTAAATTACAAATTATTATTTAAGGATAATCATCAATAGCAATAATCTTATATAATAAAAATCAGAAAATCACTAAGGCTTGTTCATAAAATAAATATTAAAAAATATAAATTAAATATAATCATGGGAATGCACAGATATGATCTGAAAAATAGCAATGGAAAAGAATATAAGAAATACTACCTAAGGATGATTCACAGGAGGGAAAACTTAACTGCCAGACAAAATACGATAACCATAATGTGATTAACGGTACACTGAGGATTGCCAGGAACGGTGTACTTTGATGAAAACTTCTTTAACGAAATAACAAATGTCAATTATTGACAAAACCCCAAAAACTATTTGTAGACATGTCCAATGCTTTAATAATTAATTACCTCATCAAAAGTATAAAACTATTTTTAACTAGATTAAAACTAAATTTAAACTCTATACAGCAGACTGCTTTTGCCTCCTTGTTCTCGGTAACGCTGCTCGGTTTCGATTAACCCTGCTTTTTTCAAATCCTTAATAGCTCTTCTGACTGTGGCAGGCGACAGCTTTATGTCGCCTGCTATTGTTTTTACAGAGGGCCAGCATTCACCGTTTTTGTTTGCTCGGTCATATAGGTAGGTATAAACAGCTACAGCTCTGTGTGGTAAGTCCATTTGATATAGAAAAGTTAATCTACTCATTGCTGTTATCCCCCCTGTGGTGGTCGCTCGGTTCTGACGACTACTTTTCCCTGCTTATTTTTGTTCTGTTCAACGCTTGAATTTTCGGGTTCTTTTGTTGGCTCATCTTGCTGTGCTGATGTTGGTTCATCCGCATCAACAATATCTTCACACTCAG
>ERZ825137.1724-NODE-1724-length-27208-cov-5.957758_pt1 | contig 27208 bp, 31 predicted proteins | sample MGYA00519873_ERZ825137 | MGnify/ENA primary metagenome ERZ825137 (study PRJEB31778, sample SAMEA3449190) | human gut metagenome | biome: human gut; feature: human-associated habitat; material: faeces | place: United Kingdom | collected 2010/2012 ...
CTTCAGCGTTCCGGCCACTTTCTTCATCGCTTTGACCTGTGCGTTGCCGCCCACGCGGGATACCGAGATGCCGACGTTGATCGCCGGGCGGATACCCTGGTTGAACAGGTCGGTCTGCAGGTAGATCTGACCGTCGGTAATGGAAATGACGTTCGTCGGGATGTAGGCGGAAACGTCGCCGGCCTGGGTCTCGATGATCGGCAGAGCCGTCATGGAGCCGAGACCATTCTGCTCGTTCATCTTCACAGCACGCTCCAGCAGGCGCGAGTGCAGGTAGAAGATGTCGCCCGGGTAGGCCTCGCGGCCCGACGGACGGCGCAGGATCAGCGACACCTCGCGGTAGGCGACGGCCTGTTTCGACAAGTCGTCGTAAACGACCAGCGCATCGCGGCCCGTGTCGCGGAAATATTCGCCGATCGCGGCGCCCGCGAACGGCGCGAAATATTGCAGTGCGGCAGGGTCGGCGGCCGTGGCGGCTACGACGATCGTGTAGTCCATGGCGCCTTTCTCCCGCAGGGTGTTGACCAGCGCGGCTACCGTAGAGCCCTTCTGGCCGATGGCCACATAGATGCAGTAAACCGGTTTGCCCGCGTCGAAGTTCGTTTTCTGGTTCAGGATCGTGTCGATCGCGATCGAGGTTTTTCCGGTCTGGCGGTCGCCGATGATCAGTTCGCGCTGTCCGCGGCCGATCGGAATCATCGCGTCGATCGCCTTGAGTCCGGTTTGCAGCGGCTGGTTCACCGGTTGGCGGAAGATGACGCCGGGGGCCTTGCGTTCGAGCGGCATTTCGGTCGTTTCGCCGCCGATCAGCCCGAATCCGTCGAGCGTCTCGCCCAGCGGGTTGATGACGCGGCCGAGCATTCCTTCGCCCACCTGGATCGAGGCGATGCGGCCCGTACGTTTGACGGTGTCGCCCTCCTTGATGCGGTCGGTGGGGCCCAGCAGCACGACGCCGACGTTGTCCTCCTCGAGGTTCATCACCACGGCTTTGATGCCGTTGTCGAACTCGAGCAGTTCGTTGGCCTCGGCGTTCTCCAGTCCGTAGATGCGGGCCACGCCGTCGCTCACTTCGAGCACGGTACCCACTTCGTCGAACCGCAGGTCGGTATCGATCCCCTCGAGCTGCATCCGCAGTACGTCCGATACTTCGCTTGGTTTGATATTTTCAGACATAGTCGATCTTAATTATGGGCCTGCCGGGGCAGGCATTGATACATTTAGACAATCCGCTTGTTGCGGTCGATGAACTGCTCGCGGATTTCCCGCAACTGCGTCGCGACGCTCGCGTCCAGGCGCATCGAGTTCATCTCGAAGATAAACCCGCCGAGAATGTCGGGGCGCACCAGTGTCCGCAGTTCGACGGTCCCGTGCGTGCGCGAGACGATCCACTCCTTGAGCCGCTGCTCGGTGGTTTCGTCCACCGCCACGGCGGTCTGCAACTCGCCGGTGCTGATGTTGTGCGCCCGGCGGTAGAGGGCCATGTAGTCAAGCGCCATGCGGTGCAGCAATTGCATGCGTTTGTGGCTCAGCACCAGTTCCACGAACCGTTTCAGCTCGTCGCTCGGGTCTCCGCCCGCGGCGTTGTAAACCAACCCGCTCTTTTGTTCCGGCGTGAGGACGGGATTGTCCAGCGCGCGGCGCAAGGCGGGCTCTGCCGCGAAACTGCCGGCGAGCCGTTGCATCTCGCCGTAGACACGTTCGGTAGCCGATTTTTCTCCGGCGTACTCGTACAGAGCCTTGGCGTAGCGCGAGGGAATCATTCCTGTGTTCATCTGCTCGGTGCTTTACTGGATGTTATTCTGTCCTGCCTTCATGACGGGCGCTTCGTCCAACAGGCGGTCGATCATGCTCATCTGCGCCGCCGACGTGTCGAGTTTCTTGCGGATGACCTTCCCGGCGATGTCCACGGCCAGCAGTGCGATCTGGCTGCGGGCTGCGCGGACGGCGGCCTCCTGTTCGAGGCGGATCTGCCGCTTCGCATCGTCGATCTGGCGCTGTGTTTCGGCCTGTGCCTTGGCTTTCGCTTCGGCGACGATCTGGTCGCGTGTGGCCGACGCTTCGTTCAGGATCTTCATCTGCTGTTCACGTGCGCTTTGGAGCAGCGCTTCACTTTGGGCCTTGACCTGTGCGAGCTGGTCGTTGGCCTCTTGGGCCGCCTGCAGGGACTGCTCCACGTATGCCCGGCGCTCCTCCACCATCCGCGTGATGACGGGGAAGCCGTACTTGGCCAGCACGGCAAAAACCACTCCGAAGGAGAGGAGCATCCAGAACAGAAGGCCCGATTCGGGTAATAAGAGTCCCATGATTGTTTTTTTTAACGGTTTACAGCGCGAGGAAGCAGACTACCACGGCGAACAGAGCAACGCCTTCGACCAGCGCCGCGATGATGATCATGTTCGTACGGATGTCGTTGACCGACTCGGGCTGGCGTGCGATGGCCTCCATGGCCGATCCGCCGATCTTGCCGATGCCGATGCCGGCGCCGATGGCGGCCAGTCCTGCGCCCAGGGCTGCGCCCAGTTTCCCAATGCTTAATCCGGCTGCTGCCTGCAGTAAAATGGAAAGTAACATAATCGTTTGGTTTTATTGGTTTTTTATTGTGCCTGTATTGGTTTAAATCAGTGTAGTGCGTGAGCCGTGCGGCCTGGATGGGCCCCGGCAGTTTATATTTCCTGTTCTTCTTTCTTGTGGTGCGGTTCCACGCGCGCCAGTCCGATAAACACCGCCGAGAGCATCGTGAAGACGTAGGCCTGGATGAAGGCTACCAGCAATTCGAGCAGGTTCATGAAAATGCAGAAGATCACCGACACCACGGTCATCGAACCGTTCACCACCGGGCCCATGCTCACTGTCACGAACACGAGGCAGGTGAGGCTGAGGATCACCGCGTGTCCCGCCATCATGTTGGCGAACAGACGGATCATCAGTGCGAAGGGTTTGGTCAGGATACCGACGAACTCGATGGCCGGCATCATCGGCACCGGGCATTTGAGCCAGGTGGGCACTTCGGGCCAGAAAATCTCTTTCCAGTATTCGCGTGTTCCGAATACGTTGGTCATGATGAACGTCGCGATGGCCAACAGCAGGGTGATCGCGATGTTACCGGTGACGTTCGCCCCGCCGGGGAAGATCGGAACCAACCCCATCAGGTTGTTTATCAGGATGAAAAAGAACACCGTCAGCAGATAGGGGGCGAAGCGTTTGTAGTCTTTGCCCACGCAGCTCTTGATCAGGTCGTCGTGGATCATCATCACGGCCGCCTCCATCAGTCCGACGAAACCGCCCGGGGCCGATGTGCGCACGGGATGGCGTTTGTACCAGCGTGCGGCGCCCAGTACGATCAGCATCAGCAGCGCGGAGTTGAACAGCAGGGCGAAGGCCGTTTTCGTCAGCGACAGGTCGATCGGGCGCACCTCTTCGCCTGCGGCGTTGCGCTCGACGATTTTACCGTCGTAGTCGCCGCCCCGTGCGATGTAGAAGCCCTCGTAACTCTGGCCGTGGGCCACGCGCGACGACGAGAAGAGGTGCCACCGCCCGTTCTCCCCGCGCACGATTACCGGCAGCGGTACGGTGATGTGGGTTTTGCCCCATGTGGTGATGTGCCAGTCGTAGGAGTCGCCGATGTGCCCGAAGACGATGCCTTTTACGTCGACCGCCTCTTCGGCTTTGTTCTCGGCGGCTACCTCTTCGGCGGCCGTCGCGTCCGCGTCGCCGATCACCCCTGCGTCCGGCGCTTCGGCGGCGGGTACGGTGTCGTGGTGTTCCCATCCCTCGCCCCTGGCCTGGGGCACGAAGGCGAAGAGCGTCAGCAGCAGGCCCGTTACGAGCAGGATATGTCTGTAAGCTTTCATCTTAAGCCTTTCCTCCTTTACGGCTCTTCTCATACAGCCAGAAGAACCGGGTTTCGAAAATCAGATAGACCAGGTACCAGAACAGGAACAGCAGGATAAACGGATGCTTGGGCTGGTCGCTCAGTGCGATGAATGCGCCCACGACGCCCACGCTTGCCACGAGCTTCGCGACCTTGAAATACATGAAGCCCTGTGTCGATAGCCTGCCGTCGCGTACCGGCCGGTTCAGCATCCATGCGAATCCCAGCGCCCATACGTAGAAATAGAGCATGATGTAGGGATACAGCGGCGTGTAGTACTGCGGCAGCCAGCCGTAGAGTGGCAGCGCCACGGCCCAGCCTCCCGCGACGGTGATCGCCGTGAGCCAGAGGATGTACCGCTGCGAGAGCCTCCGTTTGGTGTATGTGTCTATCTCGTTTGCCATGCGTTGTTTTTGTTTGCGGCCCGCACTCCGTGTCCGGCCATACAACCGGTTCCGGTTATGCTTCGTTTTTGCGTTCAGGCCGGTGGAGCCGGGATATCCCTGTTCCTGTGCCGTTTATTGCTGGATGCAGACCGAAACCTCGTCCTTTTTAACCTCCACGAAGCCGCCTTTCACCGCGAAGCTCTGCTCACCGCCGCCTTTTTGCCGGAACCGCACCTCGCCCGCAGTGAGTGACGAGATAAGCGGCGCATGGTGGCGCAGCACGGTGAATTCGCCGAGGGTGCCCGGCAGGGTCACGCTCTCCACTTCACCGCTGAACAGCGTGCGTTCGGGGGACAGGATTTCTAAGGTCATACGGCAGCCTGTGCTAGAATTTTCTTACCCTTTTCGATGGCTTCCTCGATCGTGCCGACGTTCAGGAACGCCTGCTCGGGCAGGTAGTCCACCTCGCCGTCGAGGATCATCTTGAAACCTTTGATCGTATCTTCGATGGAGACCATCACGCCCGCTACGCCGGTAAACTGCTCGGCTACCGTGAACGGCTGCGACAGGAAACGCTGCACGCGGCGCGCGCGGTTCACCGTCTGGCGGTCTTCGTCCGAGAGCTCCTCCATGCCGAGGATCGAAATGATGTCCTGGAGCTCCTTGTTGCGTTGCAGGATCTGTTTCACGCGCTGCGCGGTCTGGTAATGCTCTTCGCCTACCACCAGCGGGTCGAGGATGCGCGAGGTCGATTCGAGCGGATCGACGGCCGGGTAGATACCCAGTTCGGTGATCTTACGGCTCAGCACGGTGGTAGCATCCAGGTGCGTAAAAGTTGTTGCCGGTGCCGGGTCGGTCAAGTCGTCTGCCGGCACGTAAACAGCCTGCACGGAGGTGATGGAACCTTTTTTCGTAGAGGTGATACGTTCCTGCATGGCTCCCATTTCGGTAGCCAGTGTCGGCTGATAACCTACTGCGGACGGCATACGTCCAAGCAGAGCGGAAACTTCAGAACCAGCCTGTGTGAAACGGAAAATATTATCAATAAATAACAATACGTTCTGATGTTCCTGGTCACGGAAATATTCCGCCATAGTCAGTCCGGTTTCTGCCACACGCATACGAGAGCCAGGCGGCTCATTCATCTGTCCAAACACCAGCGCAGTTTTTTCAAGAACTCCTGATTCTTTCATTTCACTCCAAAGGTCATTTCCTTCTCGGGAACGTTCTCCAACACCGGTAAAGATAGAATATCCACCATGTTCGGTTGCAATATTACTGATTAACTCCTGAATTAATACGGTTTTACCAACACCGGCACCACCGAAAAGACCGATTTTACCACCTTTTGCATAAGGTGCTAATAAGTCAATTACTTTAATACCTGTTTCAAGGATTTCCACGACTGGACTTTGTTCTTCAAAACTTGGCGGGTCTCTGTGAATAACCCAATGTTCTGCATTATCTAATTGTTCTCCATTATCAATGGTTTCTCCCAAAACGTTAAAAAGACGACCTAATGTTTCTTTTCCTACAGGGACAGAAATACCAGCACCTGTTGCTGTTACTTCCATATCTTTATAAAGACCGTCACTGGAAGCCAACATAATACAACGTACAGTATTATTACCGATATGCTGTGCTACTTCCATAACCAGTTTTTTTCCGTTATTCTCAACAGTAAGGGCATCTTTAATCGCAGGAAGTGCGTTCTGTGGAAATTCCACATCGACGACTGGTCCCATGATTTGTACAATTTTTCCTTTTTCCACGAGGAATCCTCCTTTCTGTATTTTTAATGTTTATTTTTCTGTGCTTTTGCACCGCCGATTACCTCAGTAATTTCCTGAGTAATTGCAGCCTGACGCACACGGTTGTATTGAATCGATAAATCTTTGAGCATGTCCTTTGCACTGCTGGTTGCCGCATCCATTGCCATCATTCGGGAATTATGCTCACTGGCATAAGACTCAACTAAGCATCCATAAGTAAAACCATGCAGATAGTTCGGCACCATGCTGTTTAAAATTTCTTCTGCAGAAGGAACCATTTCAATTTCCTCCTGATGGATGTCTACCATTACCTGAGCCGGTGTATGGAAATCTGCTTTTTTCAAAGGAAGAAGCTGGCTCATTTCTGCTTCCATGCTGACTGCATTCACCATTCGTGTATAAATAATATACACTTCATCCAATTCTCCCTTTAAATAACGCTCAATCATTTCCTCGGAAATCACTCTCGCTCTATGCATCGTCGGTTTCTGGACTGTAAAACGAAAATTCATATCCACATCCATTTTTTTCTTAGCAAAATACTGACGCCCCACCTCTCCAAGTACAAACAACTGTGGATGGGCTTCCTTTTCCATGCATTCCTCAGCGATTTTAAACACATTGTGATTGTACGCTCCCGCAAGACCTTTATCTGCGGAAACTACAATATATCCTGTTTTTCTATCTTCTTTCGGAATGTCAGAACGCTCGTCAAAATATTTATGTTCCATTTCCGGCATGTGACGCAGCACACGTCCGATTGCCGACTGAATTCCATAGAAATACGGCTCTGTATCTGATAATACCTGTTTTGCTCTTTTTAATTTAGAAGAGGAAATCATATACATGGCATTGGTAATTTTCATCGTATCCTGAATACTTTTTATTCGGCTTTGAATCTCTTTTGCACTTGCCATTCTATCACCTGCTCTTGTTTTTAAATTCCTCTGCTACTTCAAGAATCTTGTTTCCAAGTTCTTCATCAAGAACTTTTTTCTCTTCAATCTGCTTTCCGATTTCCGGATAGTTCTTATCAAAATATGCCAGCATATCCATCTGGAATTCTTTTACTTTCTTTAATTCCACATCCAGCATGACTTTATGTGTTGCCACCCACAAGGTAATGACCTGTTCATGGTTGGAAAGCGGTCTGCAAAGTGGCTGTTTTAATAATTCCATCAGACATTTTCCATAAGCTAACTGTTCTTTTGTCGCATCATCAAGGTCTGACGCAAACTGGGTAAAGACTTCCATCTCACGATACTGAGCCAGATCAATACGAAGGCTTCCGCTTGCTTTTTTCATGGCTTTTGTCTGCGCAGCACCACCAACTCGTGATACGGAAACACCAACATTTACTGCCGGACGATTACCTGCAAAGAACAAATCACTTTCCAGGAAAATCTGTCCATCTGTAATGGAAATAACATTTGTTGGAATATATGCAGAAACATCTCCTGCCTGAGTCTCAATAATTGGAAGTGCAGTAATGGAACCTCCACCTGCTTCCGGACTTAAACGACTTGAACGTTCCAAAAGTCTTGAGTGTAAGTAGAATACGTCACCAGGATAAGCTTCTCGTCCAGGGGAACGTTCCAGCAACAGAGAAAGTGCACGATATGCAACCGCATGTTTGGATAAATCATCATATACGATTAATACATCTTTTCCCTGATACATAAAATACTCTGCCAAAGCAGTTCCGGAATAAGGAACAATATACTGCAGCGGAGCACAGTCACTGGCTGTTGCTGCAAATACAGTTGTGTAATCCATTGCACCATATTTTTCCAATGTTCCGGTTAATTTTGCAATCGTAGAAGCTTTCTGACCGATTGCTACATAAATACAAATAACATCTTTGCCTTTCTGATTCAAAATAGTATCAATTGCAATAGACGTTTTACCGGTCTGTCTGTCACCGATAATTAATTCTCTTTGTCCACGACCGATTGGCAGCATGGAGTCAATAGCAAGAATTCCTGTTTCCATCGGTACGGTAACGGATTTACGGTCAATAATACCTGGTGCTTCATTTTCAATTGGACGGTAATCTTTCGCTTCGATACTACCTTTTCCATCAATTGGAGCACCCAGAGCATCTACCACTCTTCCGATATAGCCTTCGCCAACCGGAATACCTGCTCTTTTCTTTGTACGTGCTACTTTAGTGCCTTCTTTGATTCCTGTGTCTTTACCAAAGATAATAACACCGATCTCGTTTCTTTTGATATCCTGCACCATACCTTTGACGCCATTTTCAAAAGTCACGATTTCACCATACATTGCGTGGTCTATCCCGTAAACAGTTGCAATTCCGTCACCAACCCAGATTACATTTCCTACTTCACGGACGCCAGTTGCCATGTCGAAATTTTCTATTTCTTCTTTCAGAATGGAAATTATTTCTTCTGAATTGATTGAACTCAAACCGTTCACCTCCAGGTTAATTTTTGTTGTAATGCATTGATTTTGCCTTTTAAGCTGTAATCAATTTCTTCATCTTCTACCCGAATACAAAATCCTCCAATTAAAGATTTGTCTTCGATTTGTTTTATCTGCACATCTTTCGTGTGGTACTTCTTACATAGGAAGTTTTTCATTCCATCTAACTGCTCTTTTTTCGGAGCTACCACATAAAATAGTTCTGCATTTAAGATATTATGTCGTTTATTGTAATACTCCTGATATTCTTTAAAAATCTCCTGTGCAAGGGATGCCTTGTGATAACGGCACAACACCTTCATGAAATTACATATTTCTTTTGGAAAAATCTTATCAATCACATTTTCCTTTTCTTTTAAAGAAACAACGGGACTAGAAAGTACCTCTGATACTTCAGGGGCTGCTTTCAGTATTGCGTTTGCAGACGCTGTCACTTCTGGTGCTATATTTAATTCGTATAACACTTTTGCATAATTAGTTTCTGTCATCTGTATCACCTGTTTCTGCTAAGAACTGGTCATATAACATACTGTTGCCCTCTTTGCTGCTTCCCTGACTAAGCAGTTTCTTTGCAGCTTCCAAAGCCAAATCTGCAATCTCACATTTTGCACCTGACATTGCATTTTGTTTCTCCTGTTCAGCAGTATTTCTTGCATTTTCAAGAATTCTTGAAGCCTTTTCATTTGCTTCTTTCAAAGTACGTTCGCTAAGTGCTTTCGCATCACTTCTTGCATCGGCAATAATCTGAACAGATTCTTCTTTTGCACCACTTAAAGCAGTTTCATACTGTGTTTTCATTTCCTGCGCCTGATTTTGAACTGTTTCTGCGTCTTTAAACTGCTGTGCAATAAGATTTTTTCTTTTTTCCATAATTCCTGTGATAGGTCCAATCAGGAATTTTTTCATTAAGAGATAAAGAATAATCAGGTTAATAATGGTCCAGAGAAGGTCCCAGCCTAACTTCAGCACCTGTCTTCACCTGCCTTCCTTATTTTACGAATAAGATTAACAAACCAATTACGAAACCGTAAATAGCAGTTGCCTCTGCAAGGGCACAACCTAATAACAATGCTTTACTGATTTTTGACTCTGCTTCCGGCTGACGTGCAATAGCTTCTACTGCTTTAGAAGTTGCAAGACCAATACCAACACCTGCTCCTAAACCTGTTAAAACTGCGATACCCGCACCAATTGCTGTTAACATATTTCATTTCTCCTTTTCGCTTCTTATTTTTTTTGATTACTCTTCATTAATTCTTCATTAACTACTCTTCAATTTGCTCTTTAATAAAGAGCGATGTTAAAAATACAAATACATATGCCTGAATCAGCCCATCGAAAATATCAAAATAGAGACTGAGCGGCACCGGTATTGCAACCGGAATAATCATTTTAATTAATTCCATTACGACAAAAGCACCGATAACGTTACCAAAAAGTCGCATACAAAGGGATACGGGACGAATTGCAATTTCCATAATATTAATCGGAGTAACAATTGCCATCGGTTCCGCAAAACTATGTACAAAACCTTTTAGTCCTTTTTGCCGAAATCCGGAATATTCTATCAGGCAAATACTCATAATTGCCAGACCTGCTGTTACATTTAAGTCTTTTGTTGGCGGTTTAAATCCAAGAAGCCCAATTAAGTTTGCCACGCCTATATAGATGGCCACCGTAATCAAATACGGTACATATCGCTTGCCTCTCTCTCCTAAGATATCTGTGAAGAAATCTTGTAAGAAACCAATTCCAGCTTCCAATGCCAGCTGTTTTTTTCCTGGATTTTCCACTTTCAGGTTCCTGACTAATAGAATAGAGATAATGGTAAGTGCCGCCATAATAATCCAGGTGACAACAGTAGACTCTCCTACTGGTATACCACCAAAAACTGGAATGGTAAAAACGGTTTCGCAGTTAAGCTCCTCCGTAATCATTTCCGCTATATCCGTAGGACATCCTCCCTTTCTCTAAAATTTTGTTGTCTAAAACTCCTTTCTTCATACTCTAATTCGTGTCTAAATTTACTCCCAAAAAATGGTTTTGTCAATCTTTTGACAACTTCTCTGTTTTCCCCAATTTTCGTCTGTTTTTCGGTAATTTTTTTTGTTTCTCTTCCATTTTGGCTAGTGATTTTCGTTGCTTTTTGTGTACCCATCAGTATACAGCCGGATTATCTCCTGTATTTTGTACGTTTTTTTTGCTATTTTAATATTATTTTTAGTACTTTCGCTTATTTTTTGGTTTTACCAATTGTCAAAAAATGCCCCCTTACACAAAAAAAGGCTTATTTTTTGTGTAATCTTACATATAATTTTTCTTTTTTCTCTTTCGTTTTTTTCTGATATTGCGTGTTTTTTATTGGAATTTGTGGTAAAATAAAAACAATCTCTCTTTATTTGATACTACGATTATTAGAGATGAGCAAAACACATTAATTCTATAAAAAAGGATGTGATGAAAAAATGGAACAGCTTATCATTGTTGGTGCAGGTCCTGCCGGAGTTTCAGCAGCCCTTTATGCCATTCGTCTTGGCGTAACACCACTGGTCATTCATAACGGAATTGGTGCTTTAAAAAAGGCTTCCATAATTGAAAATTATTACGGACTTCCCACTCCCATTTCCGGTGAAAAATTATACGAAACCGGTCTTTCTCAACTTAAGGCACTTAATATTCCTGTTGCAGAAGAAGAACTTCTTTCGATTGCTTATGATAACGGTGTTTATCAAGTTCAGACTTCTTTTCATTCCTATGAAAGCCAGGCAATCATCCTTGCTACCGGTGCAAAACGAAATCCAATTACTTTAAAAGAAGCCAAAAAATACGAAGGAAATGGCATCAGTTATTGTGCGGTATGTGACGGTTTCTTCTTCCGAAATAAAAATGTTGGAATTCTTGGAAACGGAGACTATGCGCTTCACGAAGCAAAAGTTCTTGAACCTCTTGCAAAAGCCGTGACTATCTTTACCAACGGACTGACTGAAACTTTTGATTCCTCTGTACTTGGAAACATTCAGGTCAATCATAAGAAACTGCTTTCCGTTGGAGGAGAAAATTCCTTAGAATGGATTACTTTTGAAGACGGCTCAAAACTTAACATTGATGGATTATTTGTTGCTCTTGGAAGTGCCGGAAGTACCGACATTGCCAAAAAATTAGGATTGATTTTAAAAGACAATCATATTATGATTGAGACAGATACTTCCACAATGCTTCCTGGCTTTTTTGCCGCCGGAGATTGCACCGGAGGTATGATGCAAATTGCGAAAGCCGTGTACGAAGGCGCACAGGCTGGTACAAAGGCAGTAAAATTTATTAAAAATACCAAATAACTTTCTTATTTCTACTAACTTTATAAAGGAGACGTAACTCATGGAAATTACATTAACCAATGAAAATTTTGAAGAAGAAGTTTTAAACTCTGATGTTCCTGTTTTAGTTGATTTTTGGGCTGTATGGTGCATGCCTTGCAAAATGCTTGCTCCGATTGTCGAGGAACTGGCAAATGAAGCAAACGGTGCTTACAAAGTCGGAAAAGTTAACGTAGATGAAGCACCGGAACTCGCAGCACGCTATAGAATTGCAGGAATTCCAGCTATCGTTGTTTTCAAAGATGGAGAAGTTTACAAAAAATCCATTGGTGTTGTTCCAAAAGCTGACTTAGAAGAATTATTGAAATAATCAAACAGGGAAAGTAAGTAGCAAAAACCACTCTTACTTTCCCTGTTTTTTTAATCAACCTGATACCAGCAAATTCCTATCTCTACTTATTATTTATTACTTTTTACAATTGAAACAGAAAACTTACTTGATTCGGTTAAATCAGATTTTATTTTCTTGTTTCAGATATTCTAAAAATCCTTCACATCCCTCAATTACATCATTGTACGTTGCATCAAAATCACCTGTATACCATGGATCTGCTATATCTCTTCCCGAACCTGCAAAAGAAAGAAACTTGTACACTTTTCCCTCTGGGTCTCCCTTTAATATCCGGTTCAAATTTCGTATATTTGCAGTATCCATTCCGATGATATAGTCAAACTTATCATAATCTGACAACGAAATCTGCTTTGCTCTATGAGGCACTAATGGAATTCCTATTTCTCTTAATTTGTTTACTGTGCCTCTGTGAGGAGGATTTCCAATCTCTTCTGTGCTGGTTGCAGCACTGTCTATGACGAATCTGTCGGACAAACCTAATTCTTTTACTTTATAAGTAAATACACTCTCTGATAAAGTTGAACGACATATATTTCCATGGCAGATGAATAAAACTCTTATCATAAAATTCTCCTATCATAAAAAGCCGAGAAATGCCGTGTTTTGGGGCATTTTGCCGACTTGTTTCTTCTATTTATAAAAGTTACATTTTAAGTGCCGATTTTGCAAAATACGGCAAAACAGTGCAATTCACACCCCTCATTCGTAGTAAAATCGTAGTCAAAATTTTCGGGATTACTACTCTGGATTTTGCATCCCCTTTGGAGTATTTCTAAACCGAGGGGGTGCATCGTTAAAAGGTATATTTTTCCTATTTCACGGACGTTAAAATTCCATCAAGGAATTTGATTTCATTACATCGCATCTGCTCTGTGAAAGCACTATATACATCTATCCCGGTCGGAATCTGAAATCCGTGCTTGATGAGACAAATATCCTCTCGTGCCTCTACATTCTTCTCATAAGTCGAACCACGATTGAGCCACATAACAGCATCTTCTTCCTCTCCCATTTCAGGATAAAAATAAAATCCCTTCTTGGCATCAAATCGGAACATATATGCCAATACCTGCAGATAGTCCTTGTTTCCAATATTATCAATCGGTTTGTACTTCGCATCTGCAATCACTCGTGCCTCTGAGTCTCTGCTGATGAAGTCCGGGTAAATAAGTCCGCGATTATGGTCAAACAAACGCTGAAAACCTTTTGTAGCTTTGTTCATCGGATGATAGAAAATCTCGTCCACAATTGAATTCATATACTCTTCCCAGAGCCATGCGCCATCAAAGAGCAATCCATATACCTTCTTGCTTCCCATTCCAATCTGATGTTTCTGATGCTGTAAGATAAGTAGACACAAGCTCTGCAGTTCACAATATTCTCGGTAATATGCGTGTCTAATGGTATTGGTCTTATTTGCATCGATAATCTTCTGTCGGTTACACATCTCGTAGTTAGGAGTGGCCGCTACAACATCCTTGACCTCATCCTTAGCCTGTGCAAGCAGTTTATGTCCGTATGACTTATGTTTGATAAACTCCACCGTATGACGGATTAATTCCATCAAATCATTATCAAAGGAATACTCCCTCTGCGAATATGCTACATTACCAACAAATGGTGTATTCTTAACAATGTGTCTCGCTATATCTATCGTTCCCTTAACATTGCTGTCATTGTATGTTTTTCTCACATAAGTCTTAAAGACACCCTTACGCATGACACTCTTTAAGTAATGTGGGAAGATAAAAACAAGCAGATTGAAAACACGATCATCATTGTTCGCATCTGTTTCCAAATCCACAATATTCGGGACATCAAATACTCTCTCAAGCAAATATTGAAACAGGAAGTCCTGCCCGTTACCACTAAATCTTGATTCAACTATGAGCTTCTCATCTCCAAGTCCCATGAAGCCCATGACATTGCTTGACAAATAATAATTGTTTACACTCTGTAAAATCATCTGGTCTTTTGTGATATCATCTGCATCTCTAAGAATTTCCGGGAATACAAATATCCCTTCATTCTCCAACTGCTCCAAAGTTTTATCTGCAATTTTGCTTGTCAGAAGTGATATGCCAGACAATGACGCCTTAGGTATTCTCGAATTATCTTTTATTTTAATTCGACTCATCTACATCAACTCCATCCGACTTCCCTTGGTTATATGCTTTCTTAAATCGCTCCATAATACCTTCTTCATCATACATACCATTTATGTATTCCTGTAACAACGGATGTAGATAATCTGACCATAACTGGTCAAAGTCAATATTCTTCAGCTTCAAGAAATAGGATGCACCAATCTGATAGTTTTCATTCAGACCTTCTGTTGCTGCAATTTCCACATTCAAAGCTGACATTCTGGCAATTGCCTCAGCCTCTTTCTCTTCGTTGTTCAAGTTAGCAAGCATCTCAAGGCGCTCATCTGCACGAAGCTCCACAAAACGGAATCTTCGTCTCATAGCGAAATCAAAGCTGTCTACAGATCTGTCAATATCATTCATCGTACCAATAATATAAACGTTGTCTGGGATATAGAATTTTTCATTGCTATCAGCATGAAGGTTTGCATACTGGGTGGAAACCTCTCCTGCCACACCTCTGTATCCTGGATCAACAACAAAGAACAACTCTCCGAAAATCTTAGATATCTCACCACGATTTATCTCATCAATGATGAATACATATTTCTTCAACTCTTCCTGTCTTATAATCTTTGCAGCCTTTTTCTTTTTCTGAATCTCGTTAAAAATAACAAGATTGTAGGAATATCTCTGCTGTGTAAAATTGATATTGAAAAATTCCGTAATATCTTTTAATTTGTTAAATTCTCTTCCAGACTCTAACATCTGTCTAATTTCAGAAATATTCAATCGGATACTGTTGATGGATGCATTTTGTGGTATTGAAAGATAAATATGCTCATCATCGACATCTGTGATTGTAAATTCTGTACCCGTTTTGGTCTTGAATGTGTTATTTCCTGTGTCCACATCATCAAAGAACTCTTTCATTGCTTCTTGAACAGATAATTCATTTGCAATGACCTCTGTGGACTTTTTAGAATTCTCATAGTTTCTTCTAGCCTTATCCACGAATTTCTTAAACACGCCATCCTGCAATTCAAAACCCATAGAACCATCTTCATTCGTCTTTGGACGGAGTCCTTCTACGAAATCCGAATAGTCATAACTTGGGTGAAATTGGACAAACTCTACCTGTTGCTTTTGCTCATCTGTAAGCATCGTATAATCATTAAAATAGCCATTGCTAATAATGTCAGTAGCAATTTCTTTTGCAAGATAAGTCTTTCCAGTTCCTGGAGCACCTCGGAATATAATGTTCTTAGATTCCACAAGCATAGTAGAATATGGATTCAGATAGCCATTAAATTCTGCTGGTTTTACTTCCTCTACAACTGCTGCCTCTTCCTCTGCATTTTCCTTCTCGTCCTTCTCACGATAAACCAATTTGAAGGAATCTCCCGGATTACCGAAACGTGTCAAACACTCCTGAACAAATCTAAGAGTTGTAAAGATATTCCATGAATAAATTACAAACTGTCTGCCATCATCATAATCATACGACATTGTATTGAACGGATTTATATTGTGTGCTTTTGCTTCGTCCTTGCTGTAATAAATTCCACGAATCATTTCCTTATCTGAAGCGTATTGACAAATTGGAAACTGTTCTTTTTCTTCTACTGGCAAGGCTGCAATCTGTTTTTCATAAATTTGAAACGCAATACGTGGTAAAGTTTGGTTTGTATTCCGTCTCTCACCTTTCCCATAATTTCTTTTGATAACAGTTCCATCGACAGCAACAAATGATGCATCCAAAGGCTTGAACACATCTCCTGCACTAATATTATCCATAGTGAATGAATCATCAGTAGAAGTAACAGAATCTGATGTTATAGTAATTTCGTATTTTGTCTGCTTAATCTGAATCTCATATCCTTTTGCAGTAAGATAGTTTTTTGCTTCGACAGCATTATATCCAGATACATCTATCTCTGCACCATTCTGCAAATGATTTGCTACTGCGATGACATACTTTGGTGGATAGGTATTACCGTTTTCCCATACAAATTCATACTTGGTACTCGTATTGTGCCAAGGAACTCCATTCTCATCAATATATTTAATAGCCTCTGCTATAAATTGTCCGTCAACTTTTGGGACTGCCATGATAAGCACCTCCATTTAAATGAATATACAAAGTTCATTATATCACTAAACGGGTGTTTTGACACCCACAATCGTTAAGTGGCGCTAACACCAAAAGGCACCTAGACATTTCTGCCTAAGTGCTAATTTTATAACTCACTACACTACTTTGAACATATTCTGTTTTAATGGTCTATCATCCTTATCTGAAAGTCCCATCTCTTTTCTAGCATCTTCCATACTCTGCATCTTGTGAAGTTCCTTCTCTGCATCTTCAAGTCCAACATGGGTATAGACATTCAAAGTTACTGCTATGTCCGAATGTCCCATCAAACATTGAAGAGTCTTCGGATTTATTCCCGATTTTGCCATGTTCGAGCAGTAGGTATGGCGGCACACATGCGGTGTAATATTTGGCATCTGTACCCGGTAGATATCGTTGTATCTGCCGACCATATGATTAAATCGGTGCTGCCAGTGCATTGCCACAAGGGACATTCCATTATCATCATAGAAAAGGAACCCACTGTAGCCATCAATGGATTTTTCCACTTTTGGAGCATTCCTGTCCTCGATAATTGCCTGAAACATTTCTGCTACATCCTTCTGTTATTGGCAGTGCCCTTGTTCCGGCATCAGTCTTTGTGGTTTCTATGATATATCGCATATCCGATGTTCTCTGCAACTGGTGGTCGATATTTACGGTTCTGTTCTCAAGATCAATGTTCTTCAGCGTCAGTCCACAAAATTCTGATATTCGCATTCCCGTATGAAAGAGTATGTACACCACTTCATAATATTTACAGTACACCACATCGTCATGCACAAACTTTAGGAACTTTCTCATCTGGTTTTTGGAAATTGCCTCTCTTGTGACTGCGTCATTTACCAATACTCCGACAAGCTGAAATCCGAATGGATTCTTTACAAGGATGTCATCATCCACCGCCATCTAAAAAGCTGGTCGCATACTCTTTCCCCTTTAGCATGAGTTTATTTGCTATGATATTCAAAACTTTTCCTTTTCAGCACAAATTTCATCATAATCTTCATACATAATTCGTATTCCACACTCCTCACTTTCTACATGGTAATGTCCTGCATACCACTCTGTGAAATCTAACCTGTCATAAATCTTCTGTAGCCATTTTTCCGTTGTCTTGTCCACTGCTGATTGATCAAGCCCTGGAATAAACGCCCACACGGGTTCCGCTTCAATCGGTACTGTATGCGAGAGTACGATATCCACATTCCACTTGGCTTTATCCAACTGCTGTTCCACATATTCTTTTATCACTTCATCCTGCTGTTCTGATTCAAACCATGGTAATCCGTTTCGTATCCTTCCCTTGCGTCCTCTTTTCCAAAGGTAAAATACACCATTTCTCCTACTCTGTACCTTGGTCTTCCTACTTTCTGAACAGAATCTGCTTCTCCTAACTCTTTGATTTCTTCATACAGTAGTTGAGCATCTGTATATTGAATATTGTCATGATAATGTCCGAAATACCATTTCGAATAATCTAATCAAATTTGTGTTCTGTAAGTTTGTATATGATAAGGTCTTTCCTCATGATTTCCATGAATACACAGGAAATAATTTGGAAAATCCGCAAGTATTTTTTTCTCCCGATCTTTGTCAGCCCCAAAATAGTTTAATCCGACATCCCCCAATAAAATGATCACATCCTCTTTTCCAAGTTCTTTATTGAATCTTGCCAACCAGATTAACTTTTCAAAATTTGCATGACAATCTCCTTTTATGTAATAAGCCATTTCCTACCACCTTACATATATTATTTCATCTTCTGTTCGCTATGCTTAAAATTGTAAACCGCCTTCAAAATCTCAATTATATTTATCTGTAATTTCCATTCTCATTTATAGCGTTTTGAATATATAGATTCATTTCGTTTCTTATTTGTTCCATCTGTTTTCCAGTATCTGGATTTGTATACGGAATCCTTCCTATAATTTTATCCACATAATGGTTATCTCTTATACTTTCATATGTCGCTTTAAAATTTATATCATAAAAATATGCAAGATAAGATATCCAATAATCCATCTTTGTCTTTCTTGTCTCTAATAGAACTGATTTATGATTTTTGAATTGCCGCATAACTTCTGGCGTAATTTCTGACATTCCTACCTGTTCTGCAGTAACTCCCATGAGAATATCAATTGCTGTTTCGAGCTTCACTCTGCAATTGTCAAGTTTATCTGCATCACGTATGATTTGAGCATGCATCAATTCTCGCTCATTCGTAATTCCTTTTAAGCAGTAATCACTATGATGTCCTATTGCTGTTTTTATAATTTCATCCCACTTATTTTCTTCGACAAAACGCCGAATCAGTCTCTCCTCAAATAAAATTCTCACACCGAATGCTGCATGATCCATCGTTCCCGGTTCAAAACTGTTGTAACATTTCAATTGTTCAAATCTTCCAATATCATGTAACAATCCAATAATCTGAGCGAGCTCACAATCTTCTGCGGACAGTTTCATATCTTCTGTAATTTTTTTACTGCATTCCATCACTCCATGAGTATGCACAATCTTCAACTTTATCTTTTCATTTTTTTGGTCATAATCATTCAAATAGTTTTCAAAAGCTTTCTTCGCATATTGTAAATCAATCATTTCGTTTTCCCACCTTATTTTCAAGATTTTTCAACATAATATTCCCGTCCTATATCTAGACAAACTGCAGCCAAACGTCCATTTCTTCGATTACAGCCACAATCAATCGCAATATGATGATTCTCCCTGTATACATAACCCGGTTTTGGATTCCCCATAATTCCTTGTGTCGGTGTATGTCCTGTTACCACGTATGTATCTTCAAAATATTGGATATCATACTTAGCCCTGTCCCATATCAATTCTTTTAAGGAATATCCTTCAATATCTTTTCCCGGATAGTAATTTCCAAGTCCTCCGTGAACTAATAAATAGTTTTTTCCATTAACTGTCAGTTCTTCGTAAATCATAAAGTCTTTTATAAAATCAATCACTTCATATTGCATTTCCCGGCTCAATGTCCGAAACTCATCAATGGTTGACTTGCTGCCATTGTACTGCCAGGTCATAAGATTCTCCAACATTTTTTCATCGACTTTTTCGATAGAAATCTCTGTAATTTCCTGCATTAAGAATTCCAGACACTCTAACGCCATAAGCTCATGATTTCCTGTCAGACATATCACATTTGGCATTTCCATAAGCTTCAGAATAATCTGAATCGGATGCGGACCTCTGTCCAGAGTATCTCCGAGAACATATAATGTATCCGTCTCTTTCAAGCGGATTTCCTCCAGCAATCTGATAAACAATTCGTACTCTCCATGAATATCTGAAACAACATAAGTAGCTATGTCAATCATCCCCTTTCATTTCTAAGAATTTTTCCTAACACTTGCATTTTTCCTGTTCCCGGCATCCATTAACATGCAAATCCAATCTTCTTTATTTGCCTTTTTGTTTCTAGCGGAATCGCCGGAATATCTCTTTCCTCAATGGTAGTCAGCACTTCTGTTGCAATTTTTGTTTCGTCCATCTGACATATTCTTTCTGCCAGATTCATCTCTGCTTCTTTAAACTTTTTCTTAACCAATGGTGCCGTAGTTCCTACATGTTCTCCTATAAGATCTGCACGTCCTACTTCCACAAACGCTCCTGTCGATAATACTTTCTCATCTTTCATAATCTCCGCAAATAATCTGGCTACAGTAGTCTTTGCTGTTCCCAGATTTTCTGTAAAGACCATGTGTAAAGAAGCTTTATCCATTTGAAGACCTTTCTCCATACAAAGCTTGTTTATCTTATATTTGGCAATTGCTTTATGAATTACTGTTTTAACAGAATCTAATCCGACCATTTTGTCTAATTCTTTTCTGGCTGCTCCTGATTTTCTTTCCTTCTTTTCTCCCTCTCCTAGCATTTGGATATCCGCCTTCGTAATCTGAAAGAGTTCTTCCTTTTGAATATCATTTATCCTTGTTGTATCTGATATCATAAAAATAATAGGACTTTTTTGTCCGAACGTGTGCAAGCCAATTAATATTTAAAATAAATGTATCTTATTAGAGCGAGAGATTTTTACCTCTCGCTCTAATTATTTGATTCGTCTTTCCAAAGCCTCTTTCATCCGTTCTTTCAGTATCAATTTAGTTTTATCACCTTCCAGAATCTCCAGACAATCTATATACTGCATCAGCCAAAAAGAAAACGCTTTGATATTTACTTTTGGAAATTTCAGCCGCACCATTTTCACAGATTTATTTTCTAACCGATCTGCTTCTCTATTTTTCACCTGCTTTTCCGAATAATAAGTTCCCTGAATTTCATACAATCCATTTTCCTGTGCTCCAAACCAGTCTACAATCTGCGTAACTTGTTCTTCTTCAAATCCGATTATGACATCTTCTTTTAACGCTCCTGAATAAAAATAAGGATTTACCGTCATAAACTTCTGCGGATTCATCCACTCACTATTCTGCACTTCTTCACTTTTCAGATTATCCAGTATCTGGATTGCACTCATCAAATCAATCCGATAGAACAGAAAATCCGGGACATTTACCTTTTTGGCCATCAAATAATATCGCCCATTACTCATCATAATTTGAAAAGGTGACACACATCGCTTCTGATCGCCAGTCGGCTTCAGATGAAATTCTTCATCTTCATATCGATACGCCTCTAATTTAAACTTAATCTTCTTCCTTCTGTCAATTGCATCCTGAATCTCCAACACATTCTTCATGACATTTATTCCACCGTCATCGCATTCTGAATATGGCATATATTCTATGATCTGTTCCATAAACTCTGTCATGTTCTTCACCTGACCGCAACCAAAGATATCCTGAAGATTGCTATAATAATCCGGCTTAAATTCCGGTGTTAAAACCTTGGAATAGATTACCGCATCCATCAAAAATCTTGGGAATTCTCCCGGTACATCTTCCACAATTTTTTTCTCATACCAGTAGCCCGTTATCTTCCTTTCCCGCTTTCTGAATCCAAGGTAATAGTCCTTCTTTTCTTTCAAACCATTTCCTTCTGCATCTAATTTTATCTGCTCGATTTCCTCATCTGTACCAAGTAATTGTCGCAGATTCCGGGATACACTTCGAGAGTCTATTGTGCGGGGAAGCTCATTTGCTTCCTTCGCACGGATTTCTTCCAAAGCATTCAATTTGTAGTGTATTTCTTTCACGGTTGCCGGAGTTTGTTTTGTTGCACCGATGGACTTTAGGGCCTGGATTAATTCTTGTTCTTTGAATTTTGACATGTTGATTTAACCTTTTATTAAATTTAAGTTCACTATTACAAAATAATTATCGTATCTATTTAGATTCTCTTATTTTTTCTTCCATATTATTCCAACTAATCTGATTTCTTATCTCTTTGCATATAGTTTTTTTGGGGATTTTGTTTTCTTCCATATCTATTACATTCCCCAAAACATCTTTTATCCTTTTCATTTCTATTCCAGCAACAATTACCATCCACAACATTAATTCAACATTTTGACAATACTCCCAATATGCAAACTTGGTATTTTCCAAATCACTCACTTCCCCTGCTGAAGAAAAATGGATTTTTCCATTTAATTCCTGATATAAAATATATGCAACTAGCAAATGCCATGCTTGATCATAATCTTCATTCTCATTTAAAACCCATCTTTCAATTTCTTTATTTGTATATTTTTTCAATGCATAAAATTTGTTTTTTTGTTTACTTCTTTTTATATAATTTATAAAAAACACAAATAGATCATCTTCATTACTATCACATGAAACTATTTTTGTTTTTTTTAATGCTTTCTTCACATCTAAATATCCATCTTTGTGTTGTCCATATACAATAATATACAAATTTAATAATTCTAACAATTTTTTCTCATCTGGTTCCTCTTCATTATTATTTTTTTCTACAACATTTCTACCACATTTCTTCCCTAATTCTTTCTTTGCTCTTATTTTCATTGTTTCATTTATATCTACTCTTTTTTTTCTTTTTTCAAAGAAAAAGTCAAACACTTCTGCATATGTCAAACTCATTTTCATTCTCCTTATGTCTCTAATAACATCTATTTTTCTTATCTACAACAATAGCGCTCATATATAATATTATATACAATTTTATATAACACTTAACCTCTACCTCACAAGAAGTAACTTACAAAAGTAACTCACTTTTGCATTTTACCAATATCTCTCAAAATCTTCCTCGAACACCAACGTCAGCGTCCTCAACAGTTCATTCTGAAAGATTCTTTCCTCTGAGTATCTAAGATTTCCGTCTTCATTCTTTTTCTGAATTTCCGAAAAATATTTTTCCTGATCGGTCATTTGCTTTTCATCCGGATAGCATGCAAGTTTTGCATCACACAATCCCATAGCGATTTCACTATATTCCTTCGGGCATGCTTTCTTTAGATCAAATGCACAATCAAAATATAGGATCTTAGGATTGATTTTCTTCCATCTTGTTACCACCCCTGGGATTTCGTACTTTCTTACAAACACTTCTGTTTCATCCACGATTTGTGTCAGTTTTTCCTTTACTTCTGTTTCTCCAAGGAATAGAACATCTACTTTCTTCCTGATATCCAGTAATTTTTCTCCCATATAATCCCAAATATCAATTTCTTTGTTCTTCTCTTCACTCGGAATCTCATTATAACCGGATGTTTTTTCATATAAAGCCAATACGTCCCAAAGCATTCCATAAACTGTTTTAATTGATGTTCTGAGTTCTTCTTCTCTCATAGGCGCCTCCTACTTTGTGCTGTTTTTGTTGTTGATGCCATTATATCATATTTAAGACATTTTTTGTCCTATTTATGCCTTGCTATTATTTTTTTAATTTTTTCTGTTAAACAGCAAATTCCTTTGCAAACACCTCATAATTCAATGTATCTCTCGACGAACAGTAAATGGCTAATTCGATAGTTTCAAAATCATATTTATGTTCGTCAATTGCTGCATGCATTGCTTTCGCAACCAACTCCGGCGGATTTGCAAAGGCTCCACATCCAAAAGCTCCCAAAATAATAACGTCCGATTTCGCACTACTTGCTATGTCTAAGACTCGATTTATTCTCTTCTTATATATATCAAACAACTTTTTATCCGTAACAGTCTTTTTCCAGTTTTTATCATACTGTAACATATATCTCAGATTTGGTGCTGCACAACTAATTACATCTACATCAAACCAGTCTTTCTCCGATAAAAGAACCGGTTTGGCAGTATCGCTCTTAAATACCGTCACGTCGCACGTTTGTATGCAATCATCATTATAAAAAGAATTCATCTTTCCTGTTTTCAATGCATATCTGTGTTTTTTATGAAATGCTTCTGTAATCTCACTTGCTGATATACATTTGTACAAAGTACTGATTCTACATAAGCATTCTTCCTGAGCACTGGCTCCTTTTGTCACTCCGCCACCCGGATTGGTTGCTGAAGCAAAGTTTAACGCACTGATATGTTTCCCCCTATATGCTGAAGCTGCCTCAAAACTTCTTTTCTTTGAAACGATTATCTTTACTTCTTTTTCCGTTTCATTCCCGTATATAAGATTCTCCAAAATCTCGTCTGCATTTTCCTCAGAAATTACTCTGTTACATGCCATAGAACTTTTAATCTTATCAACTAATCTCCGATTATTTTCACACATCCATACTGTATTTTCAAATATCTTTATCAACTCTTCTCTAGCCATCTACTCTCCTTTTCTTCATACATAAAACTCTTCTTTTGTTTCTAAGCATAGACATCCTAATTTTCCATTTCTAAAACCACATCCGCAATCACACATGATAAGATTCCCTTTTTCATTTCTCCAAATCTTATGATTCGCAGTGTTTCTATGTCCACAGATTGAAATATACCCTTCTATACCATTATGAAGATACTCTGCATTCATCTCATTTCCCATTAAATAATAATACTTATTCTCTGTGCATTCAGGCTTTGATGTCATCGCATGCGCAAGCAGATATTTTTCATTATTCACCTGAACACTCAGCTGAAGTGGCCAGGTTAAAATTTGTCTTGCAAGATTCTGAACATCCACCTCTACCAACCTTCGAGTAAGACATCGAAATGTATTGTACTGATATGGTTCTGTTTTTCTTCTTTTCCACTCCGGTATTTGATAAAATTTAAAAATGTATGCCGCCAACCATTCATCATGATTACCTCTAAAAAATTTTTTAAAAATTTTTTTAAAAAATTCTTTCATATAAATTTCACGCATTTTATTAAGGATTGTTTTCAGTTTGTACGCTAATACCTGTCTGGAAATCCCCATAATCTCTGCCATCTGTGTCTGTGTCTTATTTTCAAAGAAAATGCCATAAATAATCATGCGTTCCTCGGTATTCAGCTGATCGATCACTTTATGAATATCCTGCTGTTCCATTTTCGTCAGTACACTGTGCTCCACGTCACAATTCAGATCCGGGAAATCCTCAATCATGAATCCTTCCCCATCAATGGACTGTCCACTGTAAGGTACCTCCCGCAGCATCTTATCCACGACCTCTCCTAATCCGTTCTTAATCTCAATTTTTTTTGCCTTGCTGCTTCTGTAAAAATTATTCATCGCATACGCAACTTCTTTTGTAATCTCGATCATTTCTCCATCAATATTTGCGTAATACTTTCCTTCATAAAAATATGGGTGTTCAATATACATATCCGTTCCTCCTGAATTTGAAATCTTGTTGCTCGTTTCAAATCCAGAAGGCGGACCTCTGTTTAGGATCATGCCTGCTCCGCCTTTATCCTGCCGGGATACGCCCGCAGTTATTGGCTGAGAAATTCAGGCACGAAAAAAAGCCCCAGTAGTTTTTTCTTAACTACTGAGGCTTTCGTCTCTTTCTTGTATTCAGTTATCTATGCCTTCTTTCATCAGCATAATCATTGTATCAGGATAAAGTTCACAAAGTATCCGCAATACGTTCCCATAAGTTCATGTCATTATTGAAATCGTACATATTTCAGTATAAAAAGTTCACTATTCAAATTCTGATTATTATTTCTCCATATACTCTTCTGCCATATGTACTGCCATAGCACCATCTGCCACTGCTGTTACTATCTGACGAAGTAACTTTGTTCTGACATCTCCTACAGCATAAACACCCGGAATACTCGTTTCAGTGTTTTCACCTGCCACAATATATCCTTTATTATCCAGTTCTATCTGATTATCTAAAAAATCTGTTGTCGGTTTTCTTCCTATACTCACAAACAGGCCGTCACATTCTATAATGTTTTCTTCTCCTGTAACTGTATCTTTCAACCGCACACCAGTCAATCGTTCTCCATAAATCAGTTCATTTACTGTATTATTCCATCGAAACTCTATATTTTCAGTTTTCATCAGCTGGTCATGGTAGATTTTCGTTGCACGTAATGTATCTCTACGATGAACAATGATGACTTTCTTAGCAATTCGACTTAAAAGAGCAGCATCTGATACAGCAGAATTTCCACCACCAACAACCACCACGATCTTATCTTTATAAAACATACCATCACAGGAGGCACAATAAGCAACCCCATGACCTATCAATTCTTTTTCTTTAGCGAGACCAAGTTCTCTTGGATTTGCTCCAGTAGCAATCACTACTGTTTTCCCAATATAAATTCCCGAACTAGTTTCTACTCTCTTAAGCTTTCCTGTTAAATCCATATTAAAAACTTCAGCATATTCACTTTTAGCGCCAAATTTTTCCGCCTGTTTTTGCATTTTCTCTGCCAATGAAAATCCGTCAATTCCATTTTCAAAACCAGGATAGTTATCAATCTGCCAGGTCAATGACATCTGACCACCTGCAGATAATTTTTCTAAAACAATTGTATCAAATCCTGCTCTGGCTGCGTATAATGCTGAAGTATACCCTCCAGGTCCTCCCCCCACGATAATCATATCGTAAACATGATTTTCATTCATACAGCAGTCCTCCTTTTATTTTTCCAATGCTTCATTAATAAAATTCTCTATCATTATTTTTGATTCAGGTGCAACAATAGAATCTATTGCCTTTCCATCTCGATATAAAACCAGCGTAGGAATTATCTCAATCTTTTCAGCTTCTGCAATCTGTGGTTCTTCATCAATATTTACTTTTCCAGCAATAAGAATATCGCTGTATTCTTCACTTATTTTTTCATAAGCCGCTCCAATTCTACGGCAATAACCACACCAAGGTGCCCAGAAATCAACCAAAACCGGTTTTTCCTTATGAATTAATTGTCCAAACTTTTCTTTATTTATATTTATAGATGTCATATTTTTCAACTCCTTCTCCTATTTGAACTTAATATACCCCAAATAAGTGCTTGCTTCCGTGATGATATCACAGAAAAGATAATTTACTTTATTACACTTCTTTTTATTTCTATTTATGGCATATGCCAGTTATATAATTGACGCATCTAAAAAAAGCAAGTATACTATGTTCGTAAAGGAGATAACGGTTATGAACTTCGAAAATTGTTTTCCACTATGGAATGACTTAAATACAACACAGAAAAAAATAATTTCAGACAATTTAATCACACAGTATGTAAAAAAAGGGACAATCATTCACAATGGAAACCTGGATTGCACTGGATTATTACTGGTTAAATCCGGGCAGCTTCGAACCTACATACTTTCAGATGAAGGACGAGAGATTACACTTTACCGTCTGTTCGATATGGATATGTGTCTTTTATCCGCCTCATGTATCATACGCTCCATTCAATTTGAAGTAACCATTGAAGCAGAAAAAGATACTGATCTTTGGATCA
>ERZ825137.1732-NODE-1732-length-27095-cov-4.009726_pt1 | contig 27095 bp, 22 predicted proteins | sample MGYA00519873_ERZ825137 | MGnify/ENA primary metagenome ERZ825137 (study PRJEB31778, sample SAMEA3449190) | human gut metagenome | biome: human gut; feature: human-associated habitat; material: faeces | place: United Kingdom | collected 2010/2012 ...
ATCTTCGACCATTCTTTCACCCGGATTTCATGTGTCGATTGTTCCATGAGAAAATCCTCCTTCGATATGATGAAATGATTATCTCACAGAATTCTGTTTTTGACACGGTACTCATGGTTTACCGCTTACCATTTATCCCTAAATAAATTACGAATATTCCTCACACCGATATGGTAATAAAATAATTATAATGTGCTATTATATGAATCATACAATTATAAGAAACCGTATTAAGTGCTTTACCATCAGAACACACTACATGCGAATTCGTTGCATATGCATCCTGTAGATATTGCTCGTAAATATACCAAGATTGACGATATATTGTACCATTAGGTATTAGCAATTTCGTTCTTTTGTTGCATTTTTCACTAAATATATCGTGATAATATGCTCTTGTTCCATGGTGCGGAATTTTAATTACTTTATATACATTATACAATGGAACCTGCCCATCAAAATTATCTATAATATGTTTCCAACATTTACATCCAACATCTCCAGTAAAAAGAATATTTCTACATGAATCATTCTTATTTTCAAAAAGAATATTTTCAGATGTATCATACTTATTTTGAAAAACAATGCTTATATCATTTCCATATTTATACAGGTTATATTGCAAATTTCTATCTCTTACAACACTATTACCAAGCCGGTAATATTCCTCGTTTAAGGATTGCAACTCATCCAACATTTCCGACCTTACGTTTGGTTCATTTCCATCGGTCATCCGAATGACAATATGTTGTAACCTTTTAGCAATTCTTGTCAGTGCATCCCATGTATCATCCATTAGATTATTCCGCATATATATTTTTTGTAATAAGTCCCTTGTCCTATTAGACACATAGTTTTCGTCCGGCCAAAGTGCAACATATTCATTTTGGATAAAATCGTCTCGTCTAACAAAATGTATTTTCCCCGAAGAATTACAAATCATCATTAGAAAATCAATTAAAGTTAAATTATTTTTCAAAAGGCTTTTTGAGAATAATCCCCTAAGCAATGTTAAATTAATTACATCAACGCTATTATGTATTCTCCATATATCCGGTATATACACATTCCTAAATTGCTTTCCACTTTGGGACCGTGCCATATAAAGAGCTCCTGCATAATGATCATCATGATAATGGGTAAGTAAGAAGTCACAATTATCCGGCATACTATGTATTATTTGATCATATCGACATTCTCTCTTTGATTTTCCCATTGAATGATCATGTATTCCAAAATCTACATATAAAGTATTTTTATTATTATCTTCTAATTTAAAACAATCTCCAAAACCACATTCGTACATTGTTATGTTCATTAGTATCATTCCTCCCGATTATCCCCATCAAACACCAGCTCATTCCTTAGCCTGACTTTTTTCACCATATTTGTTTTTCATATTTTCTTCTAGTGATTCCTTATATCCTGTAGTAGTCCCGAGCCAATACTCCTCCACTTTCTCCTCAATGACTTTTTCCGAAACAGTGCCAGTTTCAGACAACTTACACATTGATTCAAGTACCATTTCAAGATATAGCCCCAATTCCATTATCGTTCTGCATCAAAATACTATTCATAAGAATACGATTTTATATCAAACTAATCGTCCCATGTTTTAATTCTTCTCCGACCTCCAACTGCGCTAATCGCCGCAAGCAATATCAGCCCCAACATACTTATAGCAATTCCCTCTTTCAAACCCGGTGTACGATATTTGAGAACAATTTGATGTTTTCCCTTATCAACATTCACACCTATCCACATCCCATTACACTTCTGAATCTGAGTTTCTTTACCATCTACATATGCTTTCCACCCGTCACTATATGGTAATGCAACACATATTACAGAATCCTCATTTTCATTACTTTTTGCTTTGAAAACATTTCCTTTCATATATATATATCTAAGTGCATGTTTCTGCAAATTTTCAATTTTATTACGATAACTTTCCATAGGCTGACAATACACGCCTATATCATCATATGTATATTCTCCAGTAGATGGAAATGTTAATGTTATGGAAGTTAACGGTTCATTGCTGTATCCTAAATTACAGAAAAAGGAATCTATTCCACAATAAAACTCACATTCAGGTGTAAAATATGTAATTGCACGCATTATGCCATTAGAAGCATTTGCAATAATATTAAGCATCGTTGTTGGATCTGAATTTTCAATATCTATTTTTCGCTTATATTTCTCGTAACGATTACTCGGGGAATCATCACCAGGATAACTCCATTTATAATTTAATCCATTTATGCTAACATATGTTTCACTATCTTTCACACCATTAAAGGTCAATGTAATTGATGCATTGGGTTCTATTACTTTTATTCTGTTCTTCTCTATTGTAATTCCATCAGATGCTGTCAAATCATACTTCATTCCTGTATTTGTAAAATTCAACGTAGAAGATTTCAGTCCATTCACACTGTTTACATTCTCTAACACTGCTGAATCCAACATTGTTTCTTGCTTATCTGCAAAATTCATTTTTTCCCATGTTGCCTCATCTGTCATATTTTGATAAGCATAGGCCAATGGCAATGCGTATTTATTTTTGTATACAGAATATTCTGTCCCTTTAATTACATTTGTTCTTACTAACTCATCAAAGCCATATGGTTTATATGCCTCAGAACCATTCTTAATGGTGTAATATTTTATTCCTGCCAATCCTTCTAGTATACTTCTACCATCTAATCCATTATAAGAATATGTCATTGGAGATAAAATACCATATGCTTTGTGTGCCTCGCCAATAACTGCATTCCCCATACTATAATATGTACTGGCACTTCCCAATCCATGCACAAAATATTGATTGCCTTCCACAACGTCAGATCCCGAATCAAAACGACAAGTGCTTTCATCCTTTTCCTTACCAATCAATGTCAAAGGCGACTCAGTTACAACCTCGTTATATACTTCTCCTAATTGTATCCTACTGCTTTCTAAATCATTACCTTCTTTATAAGAATATACATATGTTGCGTTCATCCATACACTAATAAGCACGATAATCACAATAATTTTTTGAAAATGCCTCTTTATAATTAAATCATCCATTACTATCAACATTACATAAATGAACATAATGACTAACATTGTTAATGCCCATTCTGTTCTGGAAAATCTGTTTATTATACTAAGAATTGACCATACAATGGTGCAGCATACAAGTTGCATTTTCTCTTTCTGTGACAACTTTAATAATTGAGGATATGTAATCGTCACAATATACGCCACCAAAAAGGAAAAACCAAATCCCCACCGATTACTTACATATCCAAAGCCATTGAACACATGCCCCATATACGGAATACAAAAACAAAGTGTTAATATAATAAATCCTATTTTTATAAACTTATTATTGGGCCGAATAAACAAAACAAAAATAGCAACTAATGCAATCGGAATATATCCTAAATATGTACTATAATTTCTTTCATATGTGAAAAAATGTGATAATAACTCGCAATAATATTTAAAATTATACAACCCTGGAACTACTACATCTGCAGATAATCTTGCTGATTGCATCAATGTTCTCACTGCAGGAACTAATATAATTCCTGCCAACATGAATCCTAATATTCCATATGCAAGAAACAGCATAACTTTTTTACAAACATCTTTCAATTGAAATTTGTAATGTGACAAATAATAAAGAATACAATAAATAATTACAAGCAGTACCACCATATAACACCAATAAAAACTACTTAATGTTAATAATGCTATCGCTATAGTAAATACTATTCCTGTTCCCTTTTCAAACAGTTTATCAGTTCCAATCAATATTATTGGCAAATAAAACATGCAATTTAAAAACATTAACTGATGAAATCCAATCAATATTACAAAAGCATTAAAACAATATACCATAGCACCTAAACAAGTAGAATAATAATCATTTCCTTTCCTCAAGCAAAACCAAGAATAAAAAAAACCACATAAATATAAACGAATAATCATTATCCCCCAAAAAACGAATTCCTGATTTTTAACCGGTACAATTGCCGCTAACAAATAAAAAGGATCCAAAATTCCATAGTAACTAAATGTACTAACAACATCTCCTCCATATCCTAACGTATATTCAAACATCGGTACCTGCCACTGATGTTTAACAAACACATTATACAAGACTTCTCTATACCAATCATGTAAATAAAGCAACAATGAGTAATGCTGCTTAATGTCATCCCCATACTGCGTAATAGAAAACCCCCAAAACCATATCCAAGAAAACATAATGCAAGCCACTATTAAAAAGGCAATCGTGTATATTCCTAAATATTTCCTTCTCATCTAAATACTCCTTCTCTTTAACCAAGCTAACCACTTTACGCTTGTCTTTTCTAATAGTCGACCCTTTTCGTACCATTACACTACCGTTTCCGTCACCACTTTCTAACATATGAATCCCGATTTTTACAACTAACATTAATCTGTTAATGTTAATTTTCGATTTGAGTTTTTTTAAACATGTACGACTTATTAATCAAATACATAAATGTCCTATTCTCTGCATTTCTTACAAACTAATATCTGACTCATATCCGTCTTATCAAACATATACAATTCTCCATCTGAAGCAACCGTGTGACCTCCCAAATACGCATCAGCATCATCTTGTAAAACACTCCAATCTTTCAAGTTCTTAGAACAATGATCTGCGTATAAAATTCGAGAGTTCCAACAATCAACAATGAAATACGTACCCTCACACTTCTGAATCATCGTTGGAACATATAGGCGATCTTCCCATGAAACATTCTGTGAAACCTCTTCTTGTTCCCCACAATATACCTCATATTCCGTTATAAGTGCATATATACAAGCTAAGAGTGCTAAAATACTACAAAAAAACCTCCACGAATTTACGGATTCAATTTTCAAGGCAATACTTTTACCTATGCGAATCGCTTTTCTTTCCACGAATCTTTCTGCCATAGCTGCTAATATAATACTTAATCCGATTACACTCGCAAATTTTATATATGTATTCTCTGTGTATCTACATATGCATTGTAATACCACAAAATGAATTAAGTATATAGAGTAACTTATCTTTCCAATCCACTGTAATATTTTTGTTTTCTCCAAAGCAAGGTGTATGTATATAGAATTAGCTATGCATATAATCATTATTGACCATATAGTACCTATAAACAAATATTTATTTTGTAAGTAACCATCCGGCTCTATTTTCCAGATCAACTCACGTACTCCCGGAATAATCAAAATTAAGCAGATTAACAGACAACCTGCTACAACATCAAATATTCTATTTTTCCTTCTCTTCATATGCACATATAAATATGCAGTACACATACCTAACAGAAAGACAGGCAAGTACCAAAAAAGACAGATGCTATTCTCATTATAGGTAGTAAACGGAAAACGTACTGCCAATATTATTGCCATCACCGCACTCAAAATCGCACTATGCTTTGCCTTAATTCTGGTAAAAACAAATAATATAACAGGTGCAATCAAATAAAACTTCATCTCAACAGGGATTGCCCAAAAATGTCCCCATCCTTGTAGTAATAAAAGATGCTTTACAAATTGCATTTTATCAATATAGCCTAAAAATATACATACTGTAAGTACAACCATATACATAGGATAAATTCGAAAAATTCTCTTTATGTAGAAAGCTAATGTATCATTCATATCAAATGTCTTTTGCTGCACACAATATGGATAATACATCCAAAATCCGCTTAATATAAAGAATAGCCATACTCCAATCTTACCACAACCCGAAACCCGAACTCCTACTGTTGGAACCGTAGAAAATATATGTGCAAACAATACGATCAAGCACGCTATCCCTCTAATTGAATCCAACCATTTTTCCCTTTGTAGTTCTATATTTTTCTTCTCGATAACCATAATCATTTGTCCTCGCACTAAATAGTAATATTTTTCAGGGACCCTCTCCAAAATCATTATTACTATTAATCATAATCTTTTCTTGATCTTCCTATAATTCACAACCGATATAACTATAAAAAATATTGGGGAATAACTAACCCCGCTTTTTTTTTGCGAAACAAAATATAAAACAAATATAAAACACAGTAAATAACTAACATATTCAAAAAAACAGTTGCTTCATTCCCATCTATTCGCACACTTCTAATAGATTGTGCATCAATCATAAGATAATCTATAAAGGCAATGTAAATAATACCCCATACTATCTTATTATACTTTGTAATTCTTAGGCCAATTAAAAATGATTCCATAAATACATATAACGAAATATAATCAGTAACTGAAACTATATTATCCTTAAAATACACATGTATATTAACAATATTAATCATTAACCATACAACTATAGCAGCATCTCGTTTAAGTTTGTATTTCATATAAATAATTTATCCTATCTATTATACTTTTCTAATCTAATCTATTTCGAGGTAATTTTTATAATAACTTTTATTGGGGGATTCAATATAAAGTAATAAAACCAATTTATAATTTAATCGATTTTGCTTTGTCGATAACAATGTATTTAATAACATTAAATAAGCTAACTAAACATAATGATATTACAAAAATTAACAGCGGATAAACAATAGAATAAATGCTTTCTTTAACAATACCTTTTCCTAAATTATTTAATAGCAAATTTCGTATTCCAAATCTATCCAATGTATAAAACACTAATACATGTAATAAATATATAGCAAATGTCTGAGATGCAATATAATTTACTATAATGTGTTTCTTTTTACATTCGATTGAAAGAAAAAATATAATGAATGAAACAGAGAAAATAAGAGCTACTAACGTATTCCAATAAAAAAAATAATCATTATTTATATTCTTATCAAACAAATTTTTTTGTAAAAAATAACGAATTATATTTATCCCAACCATTGCAATTAAAGTAATTATTCCCAAATACTTTCTACCATAAAACATTTGCTTATATTTATATAACACATATCCTAATAAACATAATAAAATGGGAACGGAAAACACTGTATACGTTTCAATTTCCCCACCCGGAAATAGAAAGACTGCTTGCAAATCTTTAGCAAACAAATTAAATATACCCAATGCTAATACCCAATTTAAAGGATATTTTATTCCTTTTTCATATTCATTAACAATTAGTTTTAAAACAGGAAATGCTACTATTATTGAAATATATGATGTTATATACCATAGATGTGCTGCATACACTTCGCTATTAAATTTAAAAGATAATATATCATGCAAATACGTCGCTAAATTTATACCTGGGTTACAAAGTGACTCTATAAGTGAGCCGCCCGCCAGAAATCCATGTAATAAACAAGAAACACCTTCAATTAATATAGTTGGAAAAATTATATTTTTTAATATTTTTTCCATAAATTTTTATATATTATATTATTGAATAAGAAAAAACCAGTAACGCAAAAAAATATAGCAACACCATCATCAAAAAAACCATGAATAAATAATAAACTATTATCAATATGATTATCAACTATAGGAGAGAGTCTTACATGACATCCTATTACAATAAAACACGCAATAATCCTCATCAACGAAACATTGACATCTAATTTTGAATACTTCGAAAGCATTTTACTCACATCTTATCCTCACTTTTTCTTTTAAACTCATTATGACATCTTATTAATTCCATTTCAAAGTCCTGTCTATTTTTTTGAACATTATTAGATAATAACAGTCCAATAAAAAATGAAATTATTGCAGCTAAGTAAACAAAACAACATACAATCAACGTAGGAAAATTAGGTACTTCCCCTATTTCAAAATATGTAGACAATACAGGACCAAGAAAACATGTACTTAAAATAACCAAGAAAAAGCTCAAAATCGAAAAATAATTTAATGGCTTATATGTTCTATATAGTCGAGCAATAGTTTTTAATACCTTAAATCCATCTGAATATGTATTCAACTTTGACTCACTTCCATCTGGACGGTCTCGATAATCTATTATAACATTCTCCACAAACATATTTTTATCTACTGCATGAATACTCATTTCTGTTTCAATTTCAAATCCTTTTGACAAAACGGGAAATGTCTTAACAAAATTGTAGCTAAATGCCCTATATCCAGTCATAATATCTTTAATATCACTTTTAAATAACAAATTAATTGACTTACGCACAAGACTATTTCCAAAGTTATGAAATGGTCTTTTATTTTCAGTGAAATATGTAGATGATAGTCTATCTCCAACAACCATATCAACATTTCTTTCTAAAATTTTATTAACCATTTCTCTACCAAACTCCGCCGGATATGTATCATCCCCATCTATCATAATATACACTTTTGCATCAATTTCTCGGAACATCCTTCTTATAACATTACCTTTGCCTTGTTGATATTCATATCTTACTATTGCCCCTGCTGCCTCTGCAATAGTCGCAGTATCATCATCGGAATTATTATCATAAACATAAATCGTTGCCTCTGGTAACTCCTTTTTCCAATCATCTACAACCTTTTTGATTGTTTGTGCTTCATTATAACATGGTATCAATACAGCTATTTTATCCATATTTATTCTCCTTTTTAAAAACATACTTAATTATCAACTTTATAAAATTTCTTAGACTTATACATTAAAATACATTTAATAATATATTTGCCAACATATCTATTAGTCCTATGTTCATTATAAATGCAACTTTTTCCTCATAGTTTGCAATTCTATTTTTAACATCAAACATTGAAATTGGAATCATTATAAATAACAGTACCGGTATTAAATATCTGGTCTGTAATCCATCAACTGAAAATTTTCCTACTGGGGTAAACCCCACATATAAAGATGCTATTGTCAATCCATATGACACTAAAAATATAAGCAAAAGCAGTATGCAACATTTATTTTTTTCGTTTTTGTTATATTGATATTTATCTGGAGCTAAAAAAGCACCAAAAACAACAAAAATACCTATTAACGATGATAAAACAGAACTACACCCTGGTCCTCCCAATCCTTCTATATGATGCAACACATTATTGACAAAATAGGAAACAAAATTTCTTATAGTTGTTCCTAAATTATGAATAATATATTGTACCTGCCTCATTACATCAACATCTCCATTTCTATCTTCTGTAAACGGAAATTGTTTAAGCAATAAAATTTGTGAAATCGCCATCAAAATTACAACTATAATAGCCGCAACCCATTCACACATATATTCCTTTTTTGTAAATTTCTTTCGAGGAACAAGCAAAAATAATAATAATATAGGTGTATATACTAAATACTTAACAGACGCAATAAAAATAGCACATATTATTAACGCAATTTTTTCCTTTCGTGTCATTTCTATATCTTTTTCGAAATAATGCCTTAAACATATAGAAGAAAATAATAAAGATGCTGATATAAGCACCGGATCTATTGAATAAGAGCCTGCTAGCCAAAAGCAAATTGGTAAAGTTGCTATCATAAAATAAAAAGATTTATAAAATCTTGATTTCTTTATTGCATAATAACTAAATATACTGTAAAAAATCAAATCAGTCAATCTTCCCAAAATAATTATTAACACTACTGGCAAATGTAATACTCTTCCAATCAATATTCCAACCGCCGCAATTGAATGGTTAATTGGAGTCACTGAAGACATATATGGATTTACATAAAACGATTTCTGCTTTGATAATTTTTGATTCCATATTTTGGGGTAAGAAAAATATGTTTTCAATGATAATCGCTCTTCATCAACAATATTTCTATAATTGGACGGCACCTCTCCTCCAATGACACCACTGTTTATTTCATCCTTAAAATCTCCTTGACTAATCATAAACGATCTAAAAAAGTGAGTACTCTCATCAATTGGATGATAAAACGGATTGACAACTACTACCAAAGTCCCTATAAAAATGGCCATTTTCAAGAAAGTATTTTCATCCGCTTTTTTAAATTTCAAAACAAAAAACAACGAACATATAATCAGAACTATATATACAAGCATTTTATAAATTTGTAGTTTCATACTAAAATATATTGTCTTTAAACAAATACTTTGTCCAATCTTTTGTCCATTTATATTTGCTTCTGCAAAATTATTCGTACCTTCTCCACTATATACGGTAATAGCATTCCCCTCTTCTCCATCAATTCCTTGTATTTTTAATTCATATTCACAATTTTTTGAATTTTTCTGTCTATCAAATTGAATATAATAATATTTATTATCTTCAATATCGTCTACACTTATCAAATTCTCAAATAATAACTTTCCTGAATCTAAATCGACCAACGATACTTTTATTGTACTCGTATTATTTCTTAAATAGTTGGCGCACAATACAGCCAAACCTTGAAAATTATTTTCTGACGCCAAAAATTTCTGTGAAATACTCACGTCCTTTGTAATTTCACCCACAACACCATTTGTATTTTGAGTTTCAGTAACCTCATAATCTGTTCCTTTATTCAAATCAAATGGTGAATTAACAAAGATAAAATATATCCAAAAAATTAATAATATAACAACTTTTAAAATCCCTTGCCTATTTACTTTCATATATTCTCCTCTTCTTCATCTAAAATAATACATATTTTTTGAGTAACCATTATGCCTAATTTATCTGTTCCACAATCCAATAATATCTTGTTCAATCCCCCCCCACATTTTCCTCTTCTCTACGTCAAAAATAATATTGTATTGCTCTAATTCACACATCAACGCTATCTTTCTCGCTATTACACATGCTGAACACTCCTCCACAGAAACAATATTATCACTATATTGTGTCATATCTTTATTTGCAAACGAATTCGTAATAACCTTCATTCCAAACATTGCCATTTCTAATGGAGGGTAACTGGGATGAGGTGACACCATTAACGATATACCAATCCGACTTTCCAACATAAGTTTTGCATATTCATCCAACGATAATTTTCCAACTGAATGTATTTTCAACCCTTTTCCAATATCAACATCTTCAAATTTCTCACCAGCGGATATAACTTTCCATTCATTTGCATCTTGCTGAATCTCAACCCACTGTCTAAGCGATTCCACAATCAGTTCAAATGCATTCCTCGGTGTACTCGGTCTTCCGTATATTAATATCTGTTTTTTTCTCTCCGGAAATTCTTTGACATTTTTGAGATACTTAACTAACTCCTTATTCAATTCCGGCTCAAAATACCACATCTTATAAAATTTATAAGATTTATCTGCAAAATAATCATATAAAAGTTTTGTATTAAAAACAGCCATAACATCCACGTCCATCTTATAGGTACTCTCTGCCATAAGATACTTTGAAGACCACGGATAGAATCCTGGCTCATAATCCTGAATAAAATATAACAACGGTTTACAAATTCCATATGCCTGCTTCTGAAATTGTATTATTTCCCGCACCAAATATGCGCTCCACCAACATGTTGCCATAAACACATCATTTGAAGATACAGCTAATGTTTTCTTTGTTCGACAACTCATATCAACAATTTGTTTATCAACTTTACTGTCCTGATTCCATTCGACCAATTGGTAACCCTCAATCGATACAGCACATTTTCTGTCAAACTCGGCATCCAATATTATAATCCGACTATTGCATCCCATCTGTAAACACATCTCTTGAAAAAAAGTCAATGCTGTTGCAATTCCACCAAATACATGTTTTTTTTGCAACGAAGGCACTACTAAATTACATCTCAAACATTTCGTATCATTATTAGTTGTTCTGCATTCTAATTTTCTAACCTCTGGCACATCCGTTGCCATAGTCATATGCTGTATTTTTTCATGAAAAAAAGAATATAATTTCACGACACTCTTATTATATTTTATTTTTGATAATAAACTATTCATCTTTCTTCCCTGTTACTCGCTAATTCATTAATGTATTTTGCCAATTGTTGATTATTGCTCTTCAATCTTTCAATATATCGATTAGATGCATCCAAATACATCCCCAACATTTTTTCATCAGTCAAAGAATATATCTCCATTGCTACTCTTATCACGCATGGTTCACCATCAAAATGTCCGATTACAATTTGCGGATCATTATTATAGAAAACAATCTTTTTACCACTCGCCCCTACCACATTATGATCTAAATAATCAAACTTTATTTTCTCATTATTCTTATTAAACAATTCTATTTGGAAATTCTCAACAACGCACGCCTGATTAAACGGATCAAATCTAAGTTCATTTATCTTTTTATCACAAACCGGCAGTTTCCATTCAATACTTATTCTTCCACCTGTCATATAATCAATCTTAGAAATAAATTCTTGTAAACTATTTTTTTCATTATATCCATCCCCATAGTCATAGTACAACTGTGCATATTTTGTATTCTGATATATGTCCTCAATGGGGTTCCACTTATTCAAACGATATTTTTGTAACGCAGTATTATATGAATCATCCGCTCCAAATACATATTCGTTAAATCTCACATTCATCTGTTCATAGATTTTATATTGATCAGGTTCTATATCCAACTCTTGTAACAATTCTTCATAGCCAAACATTTGGTTCATTATATCTGCATAGTTAACAAATAAGTCCAGACATGCCCTCCAAATAACAAAATCATAAGGAATCAGAAAATCAAAAAACCACTCATAATCAATAATTTTATAATCATCTTTTGTCTTTATAATATTCTCTAATATATTATCAATATTAATATATCGACCAGCTTTTCCTGTTATCTGATCTCCATAATCACCAAATATTTCTATAAAAGCATCTGAAATTTCAAATTCTCTACAACCCTCTCCTAGCTTATAGATCAAATCTCTATATCGAAACAATAATTGAAGTGCTGCAATCCTATCTCCACCTTGGATTGTTTCACATAAAACTGAACTCATTGTCTTTCCTTCAACAAAAGGAAAAACAATACTATCATTCTCTATCTTACAGTTAACTGGTTGAATATTCTCTAATTGATATCTCGATACATAGTCCACCATACGCAATACATGGTTCTTACCTTCGTTGTACAAAGCCATCTTTTCCGCATAACGCACTCCATCCTCTTCTATTATTCTAGTACGAATTTGAAATTGTTTTTTTCTTTCTTTCGTTAATTTAGCATACAATACCTGTCTCATGCTTCCACCTCGACAAAATACGAATTTGAAAATATATCAAATAATCCATCATCAATAATTTCCTTCACAGCATCATTTAGATCAAACATATTCAATGCACCATTATCATATACTGCATCATTATACGTAACACTGTCTACATTTGGTAAATAGGCATCCGAAAATATCTGTTGCGGAAACTTATAATCAGGGAACGGATAATAAAAATTGCAATTTTTATATCCTGCTTTCATAATAATATTCTTCAAACCTTCCTTTGAAAAAGTTCGAACCTTACTTTTTGTTCTATGATATCCAGTAATACTTTCATAATACATTCCAGTATGATCCTCTGTCTGCCCACCCCAATATTTCAATCCATATTTATTTTCAATAGCAATCAATACTTTTCCGTTAGGCTTTAACATCTTCCTAATGTTTCTTAGAAAATCAACATACGGATTATCCGTATCAGTATAATATGCCGCATACTCTAACACACCAATTAGTGTAATATAATCATATTGTTTTTCCAAATTTAATTTATTGAAATTCGCAACATATATTGTAACATTTTGACACAATCGATTACGGTATGCATTTATCAAACAACGTCTTTCCGACAGATCAACACAATCAACATGATTGGCTTTTCTTGACAATACCCCGGTAATAGCTCCACATCCTGCTCCAACCTCTAATACATCCGCATTCTCCTCAAAATCATACCATTCAAGTATATTTTGTCGAACCGGAGACAAATGATATAGCACAGGCCAACGGTTATCCTCCCGAATAATCTTATCAACATCTGATTCATTTTTCACTAATTCCAATATGTCATTCTCTATGTCACCATCACTATAGCTGTCTTTATCCGAATAAAATGAATAGTCCATAGTTATTGCATCAATCTTTTTAATCATTCTTAACCCTCTATTTATTCAAAATATCCTTAATATCATTTACAAAAGAAAAAACATCATCGTTATATACATATGACTCGTTTTGTTTATCTACTTTGACAATCTCATTATATTCTTCACACAACTCAATCAACTGCCTTGTTATCGTTGTAGGATTCACGCAACTTAATGAATACACATCCTCATGAAACGAAGTCAAGTCTTTATTACCAAATGCATTTGTAATAACCTTTACCCCATAAGTAGCCATCTCAAGCGGTGGATAACTCGGGTGCGGAGATACCATTAATGATATACCTGCATACGATTCTGCTAAAGTGTGTGCATATTGTTCAATTGTCAATTTACCAACTGATTTCACTATACAACCGTTTTCCAATTTAACATCAGGATGCATCTCTCCCGCTGAAAGAATCTCCCATTGATCACTCTTATCATACTCTTTCGACCATTTATTCAATGCTGCAATAACCAATTTAAATGCATTTCTTTCAGTTCCAGGTCTTCCATATATCAATATCTGTTTTTTCTTATCAAATACATTATCATACTTTTGTAATTCATTATACAAGGATGCATTTAAAACCGGTTCAAACACATAAGAATATTCAAATTGATATCCGTTAATGTCAAAATACGTCTTTAATTCTGACGAATTAAAGATTGCTATCATTGGATATTCTGATTTATAAGTTGCATCTGCCAACATATATCTGGTTGACCACGCATAAAAGCCTGGTTCGAAATCTTGAATAAAATAAATATACGGATTAGGCTTAATTCCAAATTCTTTTTCAAACATCTCATATGCTTCCATTGCACAATGTGCCGTCCACCATCCTGTAAACATAAAGTAATCTGTAGACGAAACCGGTATTCCACAACCGTCACGATATGCATATGAAACAATTTGTTTTCTTGCATTAGAATCCTTCACAGGTGCAACAACCTCATACTCCTTATATTGTTCTAACGCCTCCTTAGACGGCACCGCATCAACAAGAATAATACGTTGGTCATATCCTAAACATTCTGCAAGCTTAACATAGAATTTAATTGCTGTTGAAATGCCACCAAATACATGTTCTGGATTAATAGATGGAACTAACAAATTCAATCGTTTTCTTTCTGATTCAGTATGTCTAAAATAATATGGATTAATCTCATCCACTTTTACATCTTGCGCTGTAATGCAATCATCTGTTGTATCAGCAATCTGCTCTGCCTTTACATCATTTTCGTTTAATAAATGTTTTACAGTCGGTTGATATACATAATAATCTAAATTATTATTATAGAATGGATCACCTTGTTCTCTATACGGTGTATATACCTTATAAGACATCTTAAAATCAATATCCGGAACATAAGAATCTCTGGATTTAGATTCATAATGATACAAACGAACATTTGGATCATATATATTATATAATCCTCTCTGCGATGCACGTATACCCAATTCAATATCACTACCGCATATAATAAATCTCTCATCAAATCTTCCAATGTTGTTTAATGTGTTACTAGAAACTGCAAGGCAGGCTCCTGTACAAGCAGTCACATTTCTTGTAACCATAGGTGAAACAAACGGGGAGCCATAATGAATCGGTTGCATTCCTTTAAACACATGTTCTGCCCAGCCGCCCATTCCAACAACAACTCCCGCATGTTGGATGGTACTATCTTCATATAACAATAATCCACCTACAACACCAACATCCGGACGCAAAGCCTTTTCAGCTAATCTTGTTAACCATTCTGGTTCAATAATCTTAACGTCATTATTCAAAAATACATAGACATCAGCATTACATATGTTCATTCCATAATTGTTTAACTTTGACCAATTAAATTCAAACAACGCATCATGTACAGAAACATTATTATATTGTTTCTGTACACTATCAAAATACACATATGTTTCCATTTCTACAGAATTGTTATTCAATATAACAATTTCATAGTTGCTGAATGTTGTATTCTCCTCAATACTTTCAATCGCAACCTGTAACAAGTCAACATGATCCTTCGTTGGAATAATAATTCCAACTTTTGTATTCTCCGGTATTGCATATCTGACATCATATACAAACAAACTATCTGTTTCCTTTGCAACCGCTGCTCCCACACCATATCTTTGATCCAAATAATTTTGTATTGCATTCAACCCTGCTGTTTGAGCATATGGTTTTGCTTCTGGATTTGCCGCAGTTGAGCTTGGAATATCTCTCCATGAATATAATACCATCGGAATATGCTTAATATTATTTGTAAGCAACGTCATACGAAGTAACAAGTCATAGTCCTGACTTCCATTATACTCTGTACGAAATCCGCCAACTTGCTCAAACAAACTAGATCTGAAGCCAATCAAATGACCCATATACATCTGACTTAAGAAAAGATCAGGAGACCAGTCCGGTTTATACAAAGGATCTCTATGGTGCCCTTTCATATCTACAATATCCTGATCACTATATACAATATCCGCCCCAGACTTTTTAATGCACCGATAAAATTCGTCCAATGCGTAAGATGCAATCTCATCATCATTATCCATTAACAAATAATATTCCCCGCTTGCCATTTCTGCCGCAAGATTAGTTGTAACCGAAATACCTCCATTTTTATCCGCATACTTTATTTTTATTTGATTGTCATTAATCTGTTGTAAATATTCTCGCACTTTAGAATCTGTGGAACAATCATCTACAATACATAATTCCCAATTCGTATAATTCTGCGCTTTAACGCTATCAATAGCAACCTGAAGCCAATTAACATCTACATTATAAACAGGCATAAGAATTGAAAATTTTATATTTCCCTTATATTTTCTCCGTTGAGATTTATCCGGTAAATATGACGTATCTTTTGAAACAACCGACGTCATCATTCTGTATGTCTCACGAACACCATGTTCTTTCAAAAATTTAACTCCCTGACCAACTAATGCCGGCTGATTCGCAATCGTTCTAATTACTCCCATCATTCTCCACCTTTCTTAATTTCAATCGTAGAATCAACATCAAAATAACCATTTGTTATCTTATCTGAAATAACCTGAATACAACAAATATCATACAGTCGATTATAAACAACTAAATCATCACCCTCATAACCGGTACAACCCAGTTGTAATAAATATTGTCCATTTTGTAAGGTCATTTTTTGTTTAAAAGATATTTCTATAATATCGTTCTTTTGACAATTACCCGTATCTACACCTTCTATAAAGCTATTCGTTCCACAAAGATCTGTAGATTTCAAGTCTTTAATTCCAAAGGCAAATATGGGATTCACTATTGATTCATGAAACGCAACTTTCATTTTAATCGTAAAAACATCAAATTTCTTAACCGTAGTCGTGAGCATTCCATCATGATCAAAAATTCCAAAATCAATAATCTCAGCCCTATTATCACCATATATCTCTTTATTAGGATTAATCAACATAGAATTCTTCCATTCATCAGATGAACCAACATTAGAACCTGATCTGGATTCATTCGTTTTCTTTTTTTCACCGTTTTCTACATCTTTTTCCGGATTATATTGATTGACCAGTATACGTTTATACACATTGACCATTTCCTCCGCAGGACCCTCTTCCAACTTCGTTCCATGATCAATAATAATTGCCCTATTGCAATATTTGATAACACTTCCCATATCATGAGAAACAAACAAAATTGTTTTGCCACTTTTTTTCAGCTCATCCATTTTTTTAAAACACTTTGCTTGAAAAAACGCATCTCCAACTGACAAGGCTTCATCAACAATTAAAATATCCGGGTCAACGCTAATAGCAACAGCAAACGCCAATCGCGCAAACATACCACTAGAATATGTTTTTACCGGCTGATAGATAAAATCACCAATATCTGCAAACGACACAATATCGTCTATTTTTTCATCCATTTCTTCCTTTGTAAACCCAATCATTGCACCATTCAAATATGCATTTTCTATACCCGTATACTCTGGATTGAATCCTGCACCAAGCTCTAACAACGCAGATATTTTCCCATTAATAACAATATCACCACTTGTCGGTGTCAAAACACCTGTAATAATCTTTAATAGTGTTGACTTACCCGCTCCATTCGTTCCAATCAGTCCTAGCATTTCTCCCTTTTTAACATCAAAACTGACATTATTTAATGCGAAAAAATCTTTATGTCTTTTCTTTCCTGTTACGCTAAAAGCCTCTTTTACCCGATCCGCCGGTTTCTTATATAACTTATATGTTTTTACAACATTTTTTACTTGGATTGCATAATCTTCCATAATCAATCTCCTCTACAATATATCTGAAAAATGCGGTTTTAACCTTTTATAAACAAAGCTTCCCAACATTGACAACAGAAAAACCACTATCCAGAAATATATTGTACTTAACCATCTATCACTTATCCAAATATGATTAATCAATGTATCTCTATATCCTTGTACAACATAATATATAGGATTCAACCGCAAAATAAATTGCAACACACTCTTCCCATTAATTCGAGTAATGTTCCACATGATCGGAGTAACCCATATTCCAATCGTCATCAAAATATTAATAATTTGCGTAACATCCTTGAAAAAAACCGCAATCGCTGAAGTAAAATAAGACAATGCAAGTACTATTAAAAATAAACATATTGAATAATATAGCAATTGTATAATTATTAATCCAGGAAACCGCCCCGCAGCAGCATAACATACAATCATTACAAAAACAAAAAAAACATGTACATATAAAGAAGACGCCACTTTAACAAATGGTAACAATTTTATATCAAATACAACTTTTTTAACCAAATAACTATATTCAATAAAGCTACTCGTTGCATTCATCCACGCTTCTGAGAAAAAGAACCATGGCACTAAGCCTGCCATCAGCCACAATACAAACGGAGCGCCATCTTCATCCCCACTACCAAATGCAATCTGAAAAACAAACCAATATAAAAGAATAATAACTACAGGTTGAACAAACGCCCAAAACACTCCCAAAAATGAACCTGCATATTTGTTTTTAAAATCATTTTTAATTAAAAAATTAAGCATTTTTTTATTATTTGCCTTTATGTCATTCTTTTCCATTTTTTTCTCCATTTATTTATATTTTCCCAATCAGCATCAAGAATCTCACTACAACTTCCGACGCTAAACTTGTTCTCCATCTTCTATAATAAAAAACTTTTCTTAACGCCTTGCCCAAATTATATTTTTCTGAGACAAACCATGATAAAATAATTTCATCGTTGTTTTTCATTTTATTCTGAAAAACAATCCAAAAATTCTCAGTCAAATTGTGAATTTCCGTTTCATTTTTTAACGAATTCCACAACCACTTAAATCGGCTAGTCAAATTACCCCCGGATACGCTATTATCCAATCTTCTATGCCAGGCTCCCATATAAGGATCTACATAAATTGTTCCAAATTCCGTAGCAATCAACTCTGCCCACCAGTCATGAGAAATTAACTCTCTTCCATTTGCCAACAACATCAGTTCTCTCAATTTTCGATTAATCACTGTGGCAAAGCCTAAATGAACACACTCTGTTATTGCCTTATAAAAAGGGTAATCTTCCTGAGCTAAACCAGATTCACCTGTTATTTGCAATCTTTGATCAGTTATATAATAATTATGACAATACATTGCAGGTGTATCCTGATCCATTTGTTCTAATTGCATAACTGCTCTTTCAATCTTTTCTCTATCCCACACATCATCCTGGTCGGAAAATGCCCAATAATCACTATCCTCTGCCTCTAAAAGAAGCTGCATAAAACTGGCTCCATAACCCACATTATTACCTTTAATGAACACTATTTTATTCTGTTGTTCATAACATTGTAATATATCTAACGTACGATCGGTAGAGCCATCATCTCTAACATATAATTTAATATTGTGATAAGTTTGATTCAATATACTCTCAATTTGATCTTTAATATAATCTTGTCCATTGTATGTAGACATTAATACATTAACCCGTTTCATATCATTACTCCACAATTCATGTATCAGAATCTGTAGATTCTAATGTTTTATCCAAGTTAATCTCTATTTCTTCATCATCTATATCTTTTCCCATATATTTGTTCATTTGTGCCACCATCTGTGCCAGCCTTCTTATCCTCGCTGACAATCGCGAAACCGTAACTGTTAAAACAAATATAATCGCAAGCGAAAACACAAATCCTAAAAAGAATATCATATTAATTGGTGAATATATTCCTAGCGTTGTGGCTATTTCCTGCAATTTTTCCGGCATTAATGCAAAGATGAATAAAATAACAAGCACAATCAACCATACCAATGCATATTTTAATTCGAGTTTTCTCTTACGAATCATATTCAATATAAATAATAAAAGTAATGCTATCCCGACAATCAGTATTGTCTGAAATCTGGAAGTCATCATAGCTTATCGCACCCTTTCAATCAAAATAGCCAATGTAACCTTAAACATATAATACACAGATATTAATGGAGAAATAAAGGATACACCGCCTTGACGATCTCTCATCTCCACCGGAATCTCTGCAATTTTTCGTTTATGACGAATCAAACGCATTGTGCTCTCCGGTTCCGGATAGTCTCTCGGATATTCATTTGCAAACATCTCAATCGTCTTTTTATTACACATTCTCATTCCCGAAGTCGGGTCTGTAATAGTCTTACCACTTAACAATTTGATAAGTATAGTAAAATAGTGAATACCAATACGCCTTAAAAAAGTTGATTGAAATCCTGCATTGTCAATAAATCTTGATCCAATTACCATATCCAGATCATTATCTACCAAACAATCAACCATTGCATTCAAATACTCTGCCTTATGTTGACCATCCCCATCAAATTGCACTGCTATATCATACCCATGATTATATGCATACAAATATCCTGTCTGCACCGCACCGCCAATTCCAAGATTGATTGGCAGATTCAGCACATTGTATCCCTGATATCTACAGATATCCATTGTATTATCCGTAGAACAATCATTGATTATAATATAGTCAAAATCCGGCGCATTCTTCTTAATATCTTCAACAGTGAATATAATGCTCTGTTTCTCATTATATGCCGGTATAATTGCCAATTTCTTCATAAACACTACTCCAAATCATTCGACTTCTGTCCGCTTGCATATAACTTAACTAACAATTTGACAATCGGACTCGGCCAAAACTTCTGATACATCAATACATCTTCATCTGACCGCTTATTATCATGAATAATAGCAGACGTCTCCGATTCCTCATGTATTCGGTGATACATCATAATATGACGATCAAATATAAAGTCACCTTGCAACTTGGAAAGCTTCTCCCATGCCTCCCAGTCCTCATTACTTCGAAATCCTGTTGAAAATACGGGATTCGGAAGATTCTCTCTCGCATATGCGACAGACGGACAACATATCGGAGATCCAAAGGACAATATTCTGCGCCGAATAAACCGATTTGAATATGTCCATCGAAAATGCATTGGTAATAACATTAACCTCTTTACCCGAAGCAGCTTATTACTTGTCACAATACGATCACCACGTAATTCCGCATAGTCGCTAAAATAGATCAATGGTTTCTTTGATCGTTGAAACTCTTCAAGTACATGCTTCGTATAATCCTTCAAATATATATCGTCCTGATGTGCAATTGTAAGGTATGGCGTTTGCACTTGTGAATAACCATAATTCCAATCTTCCGCAATATTCGGTTGTCCTTCCTTGATATATAACGGATATCCATACTTTTCTGCAATTGCCCGGATATAGTCATTCGGAGTAGCTGTTGCAATAATGATATCAGATGGTACCGATTGTTTCCGAAGGGAACGAATACAATCTTCTATATATGGACTTTCTTTGTATGCACATATTACAAATGTATGCTCCATTTCTTTACTCCTAAACAATATCTTCGATATTTTAACACATTATGTTCATTTATACAAGATTGGTACAATAACTGCACACCTTCTTACAAAATGCCACAAAACAACATTAACTTAAATAATATATTATCAAATTTCCCCTGTCTATAAATTTTTCTCTCTCTCAACGCATCCACTCTGGCATTCCACGATGTCTGTGTACTTACAACGATATTCGCTAGTTTTCTATTCTCCCCATCTAACTCAAACATCTGACAGAATTCTCTCATCTGAGCAGTATATTTCCCTCTAAACCGCTTCAATGATTGAATCTGACGTTTAATCAATCCTATTCTACCCTGATCTAATCCAATCACATTACCAGAATGCTGACGATAATATATATGCGGCTGTTCATCATAAATTACAGCACCAAAGCAGCTTGCTACCTGATACAACCACATGTCATGAATCACACAATGTTGCGGTCGCTTTCCCTTAATCATCTGATACAACTTTTTGTTAAACACAATTGTGCAACCGGTACAGATATTCTCAATCATCGCATTTCCAAAAGAAGGTCTTGGACAATAATTTCTCAAATGATCTTCTAAAGGTCGTAAGTGTTCATCCACTAATTGTGTCCTGCAACAATATAGTGCGACCCGATCATTGTTTTCTAATCGCTTAACTGCGACTGCAATCTTGTCCTCCATCCACACATCATCCTGATCACAAGTGGCATAATAATCCGCATTATACTCCCTATAATTAAATAATTCAAAAAAACTGGCACAGGCTCCAACATTTTCTCCCACATAATATTGAATATTACCATATTTCTCACTATATTCTTTTAATATGGCAATCGTACCATCCGACGATCCATCATCCCGAATCTGAATCTGAATGTCCTGATAAGATTGATTCAAAATCGAATCCAACTGTTCCCGAATATATTGTTCCCCATTGTAAGTCGACATTAATATCTGAACCATTATTATTTCCTTCTCATTTACCGCATCACAAGTGCCTATTGTACATTTCCTATATACTCTAACACAATTCCATGTTCTGTATTAAGCACCTTATAAAAATCACCATTTTTTACTTTCTCTATACCAAATATTTTTTTCACATTCTTTTTGAAATAGTTATCTACAGAATATACCCATAAATATGAATACTGCTGTTCCTCAAGGACATTAGGCAGTGTACTTATTGGATATTCCGTCAATCCTAATATAGCCTCTTTCTTATTTTTTCGAAATTTAAAACACATACCGTTTCTACTTACCTGATCACCCATTTCATAGTCTGCTACTAGTGTATATAAACCGGATTGTTTTTGATTGATAAAATAGATCTTTCCTTCCTCTCCCGTCAGTTTCTTTACCTTATCCGCATACATCGTCAAGTTTTCCCGCTTTTCATACTGTTGCGTATCCACGGCATACATATGACAGAGATTTGGCAACAAATAGTCGCTGCTTCCATACAACATTGCAATAACACAAATAAGCAAAATTCCCTTTTGTAAATATGATGCAGCTCTGTTAACGAATGAACGTTCAAATAAAGGCATAGTCAACGGCACAATTCCAAGCATCATATAATCCGAATAATAACGATTCAACGATTGTGCCCGTACACTATCTTCATACCCAAATACGGTAATATACGCTATAAGCATAATTAGAAAGTACGCCGCAAATCCCAATAAATAAAAAACCATAAGACTCTTATACTTTGTCATCTGCTTTCGACTAAGTAATAATGGTGCAATTACACTCACCATCGCAACAGTTAGTACAAAGAATATACCATATGATAAGTACAGTTTATCATCTTTTAACGTTACAGATTGGAATATCCAACCAATCATGGATTTTAAAGTTTTTATAAAACGGTCTTCTTGCCCTTCCACAACAAACAATGATTGAAAGCGCATAATACCATTTTGTCCGGTCTTAACAGACCAGATGCCCATAAGAAGAAACGGGGATACAATAACTGCTATAACAGCAATTCCCTTTTTCGAAAATATATTTCGTTTCCATCCGGAAGATAATATTTTCTCTCCTTCAAATCTCTTTGTGGCACAATGAACAACAATCAATGCAATAATTACAATGACTGCAAACAAAGGTCCTACCATACTCTTCATAAGACCTACATTAACTAATACAAGCGGAATCAAATAAACATTTCGTAAATTCCATTTTTCTAACAACAACCACGCAATCACACATCCGGCCCAATATGCCGTAGCTTGATCTGTATATATATTATAGTACGGTTGTACAAATATCATCGCAGTCAGCAAAAAATGAAAAACACCATACGCTCCGATACGTTTCCACTCTTTCCAAGTTGTTCCGGATATCGGTAATAGTAACGCCGAAAACCACAATAACAGATTAGATACATAATAGGAACTCTCTGTTATGTCCCCTGTAAACCAAAATCCTATTTTTTCAATAAAATAGTGAAAAAATGTTGTGCTTGATAATAGCAAAGATTCTCCTGAAAAATTTGCTCCACTCGGCAACTGATCATATATCACCATATAGTTAGCCGCTTTCCCCCATTGATACAACTCATCCCAATTGCAGATCTGCATTCCATGAAAAGCAATTACACCAACTCCGGTAATTCCAATTATCATAACGATACCAGGCGTAAAAAATCGTTTCAATAAGTTATTCTTTTGTTTCACAGAATATATTATTAACAATACAATTCCTACAATTGCTGCTACATACAGACAATATAATCCTATCGCCGTATGCTTACATAACCCTGCAATATATATAACTAACAAAATCGACATTACGGATGATGCAAAACTCTCTTCCGGGCTAACTTTCACCAAACAATAGAATACACACGCCAATCCGATAACACCCAATAATGCAATTGCTATTCCTAGTATATCTAGCATATCTGCCTCCATCTATCTTGTTCTAAGCCTTTAATTTCTGATATTTCTCATAATCCTTCTTATCATAGAAATAATTCTTGCTATATTTATCCAATTCAAAGAATGCAAAACCCTCTCCTCTAAGGGTATCCAATATGATCTGCTTTGCTTTTTCATCCTTTGTTGTTTCAAGGTTAAACAAACTCTCTTTCAAAACCATATTCACATAACTTTTCTCTACTTTGCTATACAGATTTCTTTGAATCAATTCTTCTTTCAACGCTTTAAATGCTTTGTAGAATTCAATCGGTGCCTTGCTCTTTCCGGACTGAATATTATTTCCATCATTAAAACGATAGGTAACCAGCCGCTTTTTCACAACTGTAATCCGATTTGCGCAAGCTAACGCTGTTCGAACAAAAAATACATCATTCGCATTTTTCACATTCTGAAATGTTAAATGTTGCTGTTTCACAAAATCTGCCCGGAACATCTTCGACCATGGGCACGCCGTTGTAATCTGATAAATCTTATTTCCTACATCTTTGATAGAAAATGGCATGTGCTTTGGCAGTAATTGTTCCTTTAATACCCAGTTCATTTCTTCTTTTTTGCAAGTCTGCACATTATAACGAAATGCCTGAAACAGTACAACATCAGCAGCATCATATTTTGCCTTATAATATGCTTTTTCACACAATCTCTTATCAAAAATATCATCTGCATCCAGGAACAGATAATATTCTCCCTGTGCAACCGCCATTCCATTATTTCTTGCGATTCCTGCACCCTGATTCTCCTGATTCACTATACGGATTCTGGAATCTTTTTTCTCATACTCCTGTAGTAGTGCCAATGTTCCATCCGTGGATCCATCATTTACACAAATGATCTCAATGGACTGAAGTGTCTGCATAAGTAAACGTTCCAGACATTCTCTTAAATATTTCCTGGCATTGTACATCGGAATAATTACGCTGACACAAACATGATCTGGAGATAAGTCCTGTTCTTTTTTTGCAAATTTGCGCTGTATTCCAGCTATTGTACATTTCCATCCCTTATACTTTATATTCTTAATAAAGTTTACCGTTTTTCTTGGTATATACAGGATTCTCCCGCCCAACCGAAATGTCGTAGAATTCTTAATATCCGCGATCTTTTTCTCCATCATCTGCTTCGATTCATTTACCCGTTCATTATTTAACTGTCGACATTCTGCCAACCCTCTCACCCATAAGAGATAATCTATTTGCTCCGTAAGTGGATGATTCTCTAATTCCTTTCCCAATCCCTCATACGGAATATTATCTACATCTTTCGCCGCCATCTTCTGCAGTGCAAGCATTCGCTTCTTCAATGCACGCATAAGTTCCGGATCCTGATAATTCCTCTCCAGCACCAGCTTCTTAATCTGCGACAGACACACAAAATATCCATAAGAACTCTGGAACTCTTTTGATGCTGTCATAATCGAACCAGCCCGTACTCTACGCTTATAAAATGGAATATCCATATGTTTTGCTCTCTTTGCTACCAGGATTGCCTGTATGGTAAACAGTTGATCTTCATGTACAATTCCCTCATAAAACGTAATTCCCTGATCCAACAGCAGAGAACGCCTTAACATCTGTAAACAGGCGGATGGGCGGTAACAGTTCAAATTCTCCATCGTTGCGTATAGTTCCGGTCCTGACATAACCTGCTCAAACGCCGCCGGTCTGCGATAATAATGTATATACTGTGGTTGCTCCTGCTTCACTTCTTCACTTTCATAAAAAGATTCTGCATCAAAATAAATATTGTCGAGATCATCCTTCTTACATTCATGATACAGGATCTCTAACATATCTTCTGTAATATAGTCATCACTATCCAAAAAATACACATACTCACCGGTTGCCGCTTCTAACCCGGTATTACGTGCTGCCGACAAACCACCATTTTCCCGATGAATTATTACAATACGATCGTCCTTTTGGGCATAACGTTCTACAATCTCCATAGACGAATCTTTCGTTCCATCATCCACACAAATAATCTCAATATCCTTGAGCGTCTGATTCAATGCTGACACAAGACACTCTTCTATATAATTCTCCACATTATATACGGGAATGATAACCGATACCTTCTTCATACTATTCCACAATACCTTTCTCTGCTTTATCCATAGATATTTGTATTCTACCACATATTTTATAATACTAAAAGGAAAAGTATATGAAATCTTTTATCTAAAGAACATATAATCCGTTG
>ERZ825137.1734-NODE-1734-length-27083-cov-3.387672_pt1 | contig 27083 bp, 19 predicted proteins | sample MGYA00519873_ERZ825137 | MGnify/ENA primary metagenome ERZ825137 (study PRJEB31778, sample SAMEA3449190) | human gut metagenome | biome: human gut; feature: human-associated habitat; material: faeces | place: United Kingdom | collected 2010/2012 ...
TTAAGTGCGGTTACTGGCACTTGTGGCGTTACAACCCTGCTTTGGAAGAAGAAGGTAAGAATCCGTTCCAATTGGATTCTAAAGAACCAGATTATAGCAAATTCCGCGATTATCTAATGGGAGAGGTTCGTTTCAACTCCTTGTTGAAAGCTGCTCCGGAAGAAGCCGAGAAATTGTTTGCTAAGACCCAGTCTGATGCTAAATGGCGTTATGAAGGTTACAAACGTCGTGCAGAAATGAAATATGGAGAGTAAGGTCTCACGTTAATAATAGAAGAAGATCGCCCGGAGTTATTTCCGGGCGATTTTTTTTGTAGATTCTACTGGCAAGCCATAAACACAACTCTTTTGTATTATCCGAGTCTTCATTTTAATATATTCTGAAAAATGAAACAAAACACACCCGTATATGATGAAATTATCTAAATACGGTTCAATTGTTAATTTTAATTACTTCATTAGAGGCACGATAGATTGTAAATACACTATAAATAGTACTAATTCTTGATTTACTGAAAGTATTTTTGTATTGTATAAAATGAGAAGGAATAATGGATAATAATTAGGTATTTTTTGGTAGATGACAATTACAGTTACTTGTTTCAAGTAGAAATGATGATTAAATGTGTTTTGATCATGCTGGGGTTGTTAGAAGTAAAATAAAACCTTTTTGTTTATCTCAATTTGATGAGTGTATATTGGACTATTTGTAGTTGGAAGGAATGATTAAGAAAATACATATATTGGGGATAATTCTGGCATCTGTTCTACTGGTGTCCTGTATCGAGGAGCGTTTAAGTGCGGATGATACAGAGAATGCATCGGCCTATTTACAGGTGCGAGGGAACAGTTTGTTGAGTTCAACAGACCCGCTTGATAATGAGATTAAGAGCCTTAGGATACTTGCGTTCAAGAAAAGCTCTGGACAATGTGTAAACAACAAATTGTATAGTGCAGAATTAAACGATGTGATTAATCATCCTATTGATGAGGGTGTGTATGATTTCGTGTTTTTGGCGAATGAGCCGAACTTGGTGAATGTTTTGGATGGTTTAAATGGGATTAATGATTACGCCGATCTTGGAAATATCACGTATCCCGAACAAGCTTTTAGATCTGATGTATCCATTCCGATGTTTCAAGAATTAAAGAATGTAGAGATTCTTCCTAACCGGGGTGGAGCAAGAGTTGATGGAGGGGAGATTCAAAGTCTGATTGAGTTGCAATTAGAACGGCTTGGTACACGCGTGGATATTGTATTGGAAGGAGAAGAGGATTTAACGAATTATTTTAAAGGAATTACTTTTTACAATCTTCCGGAAGGGATCACGTTGATGTCAGCAAGTAATGCTTCGCTTGGTAGAAGTAAAAACCGGAACTTTACATTGATAGATGATGCCGGTTATTTCACGAGTGTTTTTCCCAGCTTGGAGCAACAATCTCGTGGTATCGTGTGGGTAAAGAAAATCAGTCGGTTCATCTTACCCTTCAGTAATTTTTCACCTGAAGATGACGATAGCAAGGCTATTACATTAAAAGTTGATATGGAGAATCGGCATAGCCCTTCCTGTCACTTGAAAATACAGACCAAGGGAGTGGCCGGAGCTTCGAAGGATAACTACACGTTACCTTATAATTCTGCACTTTTACTTACCGGCACGATTAAATCTCCTTTGAATCTTAATATTCAGGTAACACCTTGGGGTGAAGAAAATCATAATTGGCAAGTGGGGAATTTTTACTTGAATGTTTCTGATATTAACGTAAGTATTACCGATTTCAATGGTGCGAGGATAACTTTCTCGTCTAATATGCCTAAAGTTCATGTTTTGCCGAATCTGTATGTCGGGGAGGAGCAAGTTGTAAGTATGTCTACAGGAAAAGTTTTTAATGACTTGGTTTTTACTCCCGTGGTAAATAGCCCTTGGTTTGCACAATATGGTAACCCGGTGCATGATGGGAAGTTTGTGAAGTATGAGACATCCCGTTTTAGCTATATTTATGATACTGAATCTAAAACAGGTTCAGGATATATGGATATTTTACTTGATGAGTATAATGAAATACATAATAAGACCTTTCGTTTAGTTTTATCCGGAGAAGTTGATGGAGAAAAAAAATTGCAACGGGAAATTAAAGTACATACTCGTCAAGAAGGCTATCGTTTTGATGGAATTTATTGGGAAGGGCCGTATGTTGGGGCTTTTTTTAGGGACGATGAAAAAGGAGAACGTATTATCACGGGGCAGCAGCCACGACTTGAAAATACGACAGATCTTTCCGAGTGGCAAGTGTGGATAGAGAAAGGAGATGGAGATATCGTTTTGAGTACCACTCCTAGTTTTGACCCGTTTGTTGGTACGGCTACACCCGGTGACGCCGAGGATTATCCGGTACGTCCTAACGAATTTAAAGAACATGAATCTGGAAGTTATGTTACGGGAAGAGGTCGAGTTTATTTTCGAATTGCATGGAAAAGAGAAAATCCTAATCCAGTCATTGATAACGGACTTAAACAACCGAGATATGCAGTAGTGTGTTTGTCTTATAGGCGATCAACGGGTTGGAGTCCTCTTTCACGTATTTATATACGACAAGGAGAAGCTGCTGATTATTTAATGACAAATGGGGATAATATCCAGCTTGGTCCTTTGGCCAATAAAACTCGGACAGAAGCAAGAAAAATAGCTGTTTTTAATCTGACAACTACTAAATATAAGAATGGTGGAGAAAATAATTATGAAGATTTATCGCAGATAAAGAGTGGCGTATTCGTGAAATATCCGAGTCAAGCCGGGGTATTTTTTCAGTGGACTTCAAATGCTCATCCTCGCAGGGCATATCATCCAACAAAACCAGTGAATGGATATTCTTCAACGGATGATTGGGATGATATTTTCGTGGGAGCTCGACCGATGTGGGATAATGGAACCGGAACTGATTATGCATGGAATCATAAGGACATTTCTGAAGTTTGTCCTCCGGGATATCATCGTCCGAATGATGGATACACAAATCAGATAGCGTATAACGGGCCTTACCCGAATTTTGAACGTACTTTGCCGTTACCGGTAGAACGTTCCACTCATGATGGTGACCCTGCAAGTAATAGCAATGATCAAATGTATTCGGAACAAATTGAAAAATCAGAATGGAGGCAATCGTTGGCGCTTAATCCTGTTGCGGGAGAATTGGTATTGGGAAATGAAGCGATACTTGATGAGCAGTATCCCGCAGAACGTGTCGGATGGAAAATTTATCGTTACCCAACTTCTCCAAGCTTTCGTGAGGATGGTGAGGATGAGAATATAAAAGCCGTAGATGGTTTTTATGCGGATGGTTATTTCGATCGTCGTCCTATCCAGAAGCAACAAATTGCTAATGGAACTAATCGTTACGGGGTTAGTGTTAATACGTCACAGGTTGCTTACCGGGGATGTGTGTTCTATAATTCAGCGACTGGGGCTTCTGTATTTTTTCCTGCTGGAGGGCGTAAGGAATTGAAAGGTAGATTGATGTATGCGGGGGAGACTGGCTATTATTGGTCCTCTTCTGTGTCCCCGATATTTCCTAATTCGATGTATAATGCGTGGGCTCAGGAAAGTCGTCGGGATTTGGTAGGAAATGTATCAACTTCAATCTCAGCGGGACATTTAATTAGATGTTTCCGGGATAATTGAATTTAATATATATTGAAATGGGGGATATTAAAATACATATAATTTATTTGTTGGTGTTACTGACTTTTTTTTCGGCTTGTTCAATAAAAGAAGAAGTGCCGGGTGAACCTGTTACGATAGGGGAAACAAAGGTTCGATTTGAACTTTTCACGAAAGCTGGGACTTATGGTCTTCCTGTTTCTCGTGCCGGAGAGAATGAAAGTGTTGTGGATCAACAACCGTGGGTACTTGTTTTTCTAGGAACAGGTGGAACGGCTAGTTTTGTGGAGGCAGTTCAGGCTGAGTTATATAATGGTAAAACATATGTTTATCTGGAAGAACAAGCGGGAAATTGTCAATTATTGATATTGGCAAATTCTCCAAGTCGATTTTATATGAATGGAGTTGGATATGCTTATACAGCCGACAATTTTGTAAATACTTTAAGAGGACGTGATCTTGATTATGCTTGTCGGAATTTGCTTACGGAGGCATTAATAGATCCACAATATACGGTACCTTATATCGGGCAAAAATTACCGATGAGTGATTTGGTCAATTTGTCTAAAATTGATGCTAGTGTAACAATCCCGAATATACAATTGAAACGTATAGTTGGGAAAATTGTAGTAGAAAATACAGATGCGGATTTTGTGCTGGAGGGAATTACAGTTGTGACGAATGTGGCTAAAAATTCGAAGTTACATAACTTGACAGATGCATTGGAACAAAATATCGGAGCGGACAATTTAGTGGAATATAGAAAAGATGATTCGTATGCGCTAAATATAGTTGATGCGGAAGAAATTGTAACGGGAGGGCAGACAACAAAGAATAATCCGCTCTATGTTTATGAAACCCATAGTTTATCGAATGATACTTATCTCGTGATTCGGGGACATTATAAAGGGGAGAGTTTTTTTTATAAAATGGCTCTTGTGAATAATGATCAACACGTATTGGATATCTTGCGTAACACGGAATATATCTTTACAATAACTTCGGTTAGAGGGAGAGGATTTATTTCGATGGCAGATGCTAAAGCTTCTCTGGCTTCCAACACGAATTTGGATTATTCCATTTTAGTACAGGAGGAATCCAGTTACGAGATTGTTAGTAATAACGAATATTATTTGGGAGTAACGAATTCTCATTTTGAAATTTATGCCTCGGCAGCTTCAGGTACGGCGTATGTCGCATTTTCTTTAATAACAGATTGTAAGTCGGAAAGTATAGGAGAACGAACGATAACGGCAACAAGCGGTTTGAGGATTGTTTCTCCTGTGGATGGAATGATACCGGTTTCAACAACTTTACCTTCTCAGGTAAAAATAGAGATGCTGGCCGGGTTTACTTCAGGTGAAATTGAATTACGTTTGGGAAATTTGAGAAAGACTGTAACGGTAAAAAGACGGGAGCAAGTAACCAGTAGTGGTACAATAATTAGTTCATTTATAGATGATGGTTATTATATTTCTGCTTACGTGGAAGATTATGTGAACCATAGTTGGTTAAAATTGGGACCGGAAGAGGGAGAGGTGCGTAACGACCCGGATTATATATACGTGGATAACGGAAAGATTAAATTATATGTCGAAAAGAACACGTCCGGCAATAGAGAGGGGGTCGTGTACGTTTCGGTAGGAAAGGGGATAACTCAAAGAATAAAAGTTTATATCACTCAAGGGATACCTTCCTCTTGATTGTAGGTCAACTATAAAACAAAACTATGAAGAAACTACGATTAATATTTATTTTTTTATTTGCTTGTTGTGTTATGCCGGAGGCGTATGCACAGAAAGTTGCCGTGAAAAGTAACTTGCTATATGCTGCAACAGCAACATTCAATCTGGGAGTCGAATTCGGGTTAGCCCGGAAATGGACATTGGATGTACCTGTGAATCTAAACCCATGGAAATTCAATGATGGAATGCGGTTACGGCATTGGGGTGTACAGCCTGAAGTCCGTTACTGGTTTTGTGAACGATTCCGACGTACGTTTATCGGTTTACATGCTCATTACGCAGATTTTAACGTTGGTAATTTTCCTGACTGGTCTTTCATAAGTGAGAATATGAAGCAAAATCGTTATGAGGGGTATCTATACGGGGCTGGGATTTCTGTCGGTCATGCATGGATTTTGAAAAAGCGCTGGGGGATAGAGGCTACTATTGGTTTGGGGTATGCTCGTATCGTCTACGATAAATATCCTTGTGCGGAGTGTGGTTCTCGTTTGAAATCTGATACTCGTAATTATTTTGGGCCTACAAAAGTGGGTATTTCACTAATCTATCTAATCAAGTAAAATATGAGAATAATGATACGATATACGGCTTTCCTGTTGGTTGCTTTCTTGTTAGAGACATTAACTTCGGAAGCCCAGCCAAAATCCTCTTATACCGGGACTATTAATATCAATCCGGTACGAGTGTTGCAAGCAGGCAAAACGCTTTACGTGGAAATGGATATTATTCTGGATCACGTAAAAGTGAAATCGGCGGGAGCGGTTGATATTATTCCCCGGTTAGTGTCTGCTTCGGATACACTTGTGCTTCCTAAAGTTTCGCTTAAAGGGCGTAACGAGTATCTAACCTACGAGCGGGTTCTTTCCTTGATGAGTCTTTCTGAACGATCGGTTTATTCCCCCTCTTATCAAGTGGTGAGAAACTTGAAGGTTGAAAATCAAACGATAGAGTATCGCTATACACTTCCTTTTGAGGCTTGGATGGCGGAAGCCTATCTGGATGTTCAGAAAGATGAATGTGGTTGCGGGGAAGTGGCTTGGATGGAAGTGGAGACAATCGATACCGTGAAGCTGGATATTATTCCGTTTCCTTACCGGATAGTTCCCTACTTGGCTTACGTGCAGCCTGTGCCCGAACCGGTTAAAAACCGGGAAAAACAAGTGGAGGCTTTTTTGGATTTCGAGGTGAACCAAACTTATATTCAGCCGGAATACATGAATAATCCCTTGGAATTAGCGAAAATTCGGGCGATGATTGATGAATTGCATGTCGATCACGATATTACAATTAACCGATTGGATCTTATCGGGTATGCTTCTCCGGAAGGTTCTTTGGCCGGGAACAAACGACTGTCCGAAGGAAGAGCTTTGGCATTGAAAAATTATCTGGCAAGACGCTATTCGTTTGCACCTTCACTTTACCACATCGTTTTCGGCGGTGAAAATTGGGAAGGTTTACGTAAAGCTTTGACTGATCTTGATGTAGTATACAAGGCTGAAATTGAGTTGATTATAGATAATTATGACGGGCAAAAGCGAAAAGAGCGTTTGATGAAATTACAAGGAGGGGAGCCTTATCGTTATTTACTTCGGAATATTTATCCGGGATTACGTGTTGCCATTTGCAAGGTGGAATATCACGTTAAAAATTTCAACGTGGAAGAAGCCAAGGAGATTATGAAGGTGCGTCCGCAGAACTTGAGTCTTAACGAGATGTATTTGGTGGCAAATACTTACTCGAATGGATCTCGTGAGTTTATTAACGTGTTTGAAACTGCCGTGAAGTTGTTTCCGGAAGATGACGTTGCTAAATTAAATGCGGCAATAGCGGCGCTTTCTCGTGGTGATATCGAAATGGCAGGACAATTCTTGGATCAGGTGAAATATCGGGAACTACCAGAATATGCGAATGCGGCGGGAGTACTGGCTCTTCTAAGAGGCGATTATGATGTTGCTGAAAGATTCCTTCAAGCTGCTTCTGATGCCGGACTTGAAGTTGCTGGAAAGAACTTGAAGGAGCTTGGTAAGAAGAAAGCGAATGATTTGGAAATAAAATCTAGGATGATTAATGAATAAGAATAAGGTGGAATAAACCAATAAATAATAATTTGATAAATAAACCAATCAATTTTTTAACAAATAAACAACCAATTTTCAATTAAACTTTGTAACTATGAAGAAGATGTATTATTTTGCTGCAACCCTTTTAATAATGTTGTTTGCAGCGTGTAGCAATGACCATATTGGTCAAGATGATGATGACGGGATTGTAACGGATCCTACTGGGGAGGCTTGGATTTCTTTGGATATTGCAGTGGAATTGTATAAAGCGAATACTATAGATACGGGTTACCGCACCGAAGGCGTTAGGTAGAGCATTGAATAACCCGGATAAGGAGATGGGTACTCCGGCAGAATCTGCCGTAAGCAAACTCCGAGTTATTTTCTTTGACGAGAATCGGAATGTAACTGCTGACAAGTCTTTTACTGTTGGTACTAATTCGGAAGCTGGAGAACCCGGACAACCGGAAGGAATTTTTGGAACGGCTTTTAAAGTTCCGGCAGCGTCAAAGCGGATTTTGGTAATTGCAAATCCAAGTGTGGACTTGCCTGATGTGGGGTTGTTTAATAGCTATGATGATTTTAATCAAGCTATTGTAGCTGTTGCCTCGTTATCCACACCTTCCTATTTCATGATGACGAACGCCAAGGGAGATTTGGAACCTTCTCAGGCCAATGGTGATGAAACCGATCTGACCCTTTACAATTCAGCTTCAAAGGCTGAGAGTCAGCCGCTTTCTATTCATATAGATCGTGCTGTGGCGAAGGTTCGGGTGTATACTGACAATGGTAATATTTCATCCAACAATTTGAAGGCGAATATATCTGAACCCGGTTGGGTTTTGAATGCGACGAACAAAAGGTATTTCCCGGTATCCAAGCGAGTGAAGACTTGGATGGAAGGAACTTCGAGAGGATGTATTACTCCTTTTGACCAGTATGATCTCGGGTCATACAGAATAGATCCGAATCATGACGTGCAACCCTTGATGTCAGACCCAGGTTTTGCAAGTTATTTGCAAGAGTATAATTATGAGATGAATGCGGCGAATATAGCTTCTTCTGCTTGGCATCCGACTGAAATATCCGTGGATAACGTGGAGTATTGTCTCGAAAATACCCAGACTGCCGATCATAACGTGTGGGCTTACACGACTCAAGTACTATTTAAAGTTATTTATTCTCCGAAGGGATTAATTGATCCGGATAAGAATGTTTACAATAATCCTGCGGATAATGTGAACAATGGAGAATTGCTTCCTGGTACTGATTGGCTTATGGTCAATGGTGGGTACTATACTTGGAATTTGTTGATGGATTATATCAAAGCGGAACTGTTGTATAAATACACTAGCGAGGATAAAGATCCGACTGTTATCTATACTGCTGCATTATCCAAAACGTTGAATTCGTATTTGAAGGCTATTGGGACTCCGGAGGTATCGACTGACAGAGGTAATGGGACTCCCGAAACGAGAGCTAATGAAGTGGTTGATAATTTTAATCAGAAAAGAAGTAATGTAGAAAATTATGGAGCTTTCCGTCATGGAACTGTATCTTATTACAAAGGTGGCGTAAATTACTATCCGATTATGATTAAACATGATGATACTGACCAGGTTTACAATGAATATGGAGAATTCGGAGTGGTTCGTAATTCTGTTTATGATGTGCATATTTCTAAGGTGAATAATCCAGGTTATCCGAATATTCCGGAGCCAGATCCGGGTACCAAAGATGAAGATGAGGATAATTACTTGTCTATCAGAATTAACGTGAATCCTTGGACTTGGTATACTCAAACTGAAGAATTATAATTAGTTCGATGATTTTGTTAAATTGTGGGGGGCAACGTTTGTCCCTCACAAGCTTATACCTCTTGGTATGGGAGGATAATTGTTTGCCATTAGTAAAATGGAACGCCAAAAAAGAAAAAAATGAATTTCAAAAGTCATATGAATTTACTAATCGTTGGTCTACTGATGATTGGTACAGGGATATTTATATCCTGTGATGCCTTTAATGAAGATTTGCCGGAATGTCGCCTGTTTGTCAAGTTTAAATATGACTATAACATGCTATCCGTCTGTGCTTTTCATAAACAGGTAGATAAAGTGGAACTCTATGTTTTCGACAAGGATGGCAAATTCCTTTTCCAACAAGCCGAAGAGGGGGATGCATTGGCTACCGGTAATTACCAGATGTCCGTGGCACTTCCTTTGGGAGAATACAAACTTATGGCTTGGGCCGGGGTACATGATTCGTACGATGTTCCTCAGTTAGCCCCTGGTGCGTCGATCACGGAGTTAGAATTGAAATTGAAGAGGGCTTCTTCGCTCGTTATTGATAAAGCGTTGGAACCGCTTTGGTATGGTGAAATCAATGAGGTAAATTTTACCGGTAATATGAATCTTGTCGAGACGATTAACTTGATCAAGAATACAAATACGGTAAGATTTATTTTCCAACAACCGGAAAATAGCGGGGGTGGGTTTGCCGTGGATGATTATAATTACGAAATTCTTGAATCGAACGGTTATCTTGATCATCAGAATCAATTAAAGGATGATGATGAGTTGAGTTTTCGTCCCTATTATAGTAAACAAATCAGTCCTGCTGCCATCGGGGTGGAATTGAACACGATGCGCCTGGTGGATGATCGACCGACTCGTTTTGTCGTGACGGAAAAAGCCACGAATAAACCAGTGTTTAATATAAGTCTTACCGACTATTTTAGTAAGACAATGATGGCCGGACGTAATTGGAGTACTCAGGAGTATTTTGATCGTCAGGATGAATGGGATGTCGTTTTCTATTTTGCCGGTGAGAACGGAGAAGGTTTATGGCATGCCGTGCAAGTGATCATCAATGATTGGACTTGGCATATTCAAGATGAAGGAGAGGATTTATAATTTTCCAAAGAAAATTGATTACTTTAGGTCTGGATCGTGGCGACGTGGAGCATTTTATGGATGATAGCGATAAGTTCCGGTTGGTAATCGGGACCGAAGCCGGTGAGAGTCGAGCCATAGATGCTATTGAAGAGGTACTGAAAAAGTTGGGATCGGTTATCGAAGAGGTAGATCATGCCAAGTATTTGATGTATATTGAGCATGGAACGGATGATTTAATGATGGACGAATTGGTCCGGATCGTGAATTGTTGTGAGGATAAAACGGGGGGATAAGATGGAGATTGTTGAGGGGCTGGGCGTAATAATGAATTAGGGAATCAACTGGAAATTTTATTGTTGGTCGGGTGGAAATAATGAGAGGTTCTGATTGGCCATAGAAAATGTTCACGGAAATCTTTTTTAGGATTCCCGTGAATGATTATTATTCGTAAGTTAGTTTGAAATTCTGGTCATTTGAATAGACAGCTTTTTCCGGTGAAAAGAAAAATACATAAAGATGAAGAGCCTTTGCCGTTTCACAGTCCACGTGGAAAACTGCTTTTTGCTCCTTTCGGGTTGCGGAGCACCTTCGATGAGTCGTGGACGGAAACTGCGGTGATTGTACATGGCGATGATTCCCAGACGAGAGTTGTCATATGAGGCGATATATTCCAGATGGTTTGTCCATGTGAGCGTGATGTTATCTTTTTGGTCAATAGAGATTTGCATGTTGAGGGCTTGGGGAAGAGTTCCCTGCGGCATGTGCTGGTTCGAAAGATCTCCGATTTTACCGTTTGGAAGAAATACGTTCGTGTTAACCTTGTGAAACAAGGTGTAATGATCATCATGGTATTCGAGAGGTTTCGAACGCACTCGATTTCCTGTCGCTTGTTTTGGGATTTTTTTGTTTTTAAGTAACCTTGAAAAGGGGAAAAGCGTAATGTGTGAAAATTAAACAAGAAAAATAATGAATTTGAATAAAATGTTGAATTTGACGGGAATGGTAGCTCTCGTGACGGGAGGCGGTAATGGTATAGGTTGCGGGAGTGCCCGTATTTTGGCAGAGGCGGGAGCTGACGTGGTGATTGGTGACGTGAATCTGGCTGCAGCCGAAGAGGTTGCCGAGGATATACGGGGAATGGGACGTAAAGCTTTGGCTCTGAAATGTGACGTGACGAAGGAGGCGGATTTGATGAATTTCGTGGAACGAGCCATCGTGGAGTTTGGTAAATTGAACATTCTGGTGAATAACGTGGGAGTTGGTGGGGGAGGCCGGGAAAATCCTTTTCGGGTGACGGTGGAATATTTCGAACATATTTTCAAGGTAAATGTGTTCAGTGCTTGGAGATTGTGCCAGTTGGTCGTACCTTATATGAAACAGGCTGGTTATGGTTCGATAGTGAACATTACTTCCATGGGAAGTATCAACCGGAGTCCGAACATGAGTGCTTATGCCTCGTCAAAAGCGGCATTGAATCACATGACTGCCAATCTGGCAATGGATTTCGGACCCGACGTACGGATTAACGCCGTGGGACCGGGAGCCGTGGAAATGCAAGCACTCGCATCCGTGCTGACTCCAGAGATCGAGAAAAAAATGTTGGAACACACGCCAATCAAGCGATTGGGTGAAGTGGAAGATATTGCTGGGGCAGTCCTCTTTTTTGCAGCACCGATTTCCAGTTGGATCACAGGGCAGGTGTTATTCGTGAACGGGGGAGGTGTCCAAACGTTGGATTAATCCTTTTCAGGACCACCCGTTCCTTCTTTTTGTACTTGTAATTCTTTGATTTCTTTGTTGAGAAAAATGGACAGGATTGTCCGTAAAATTACAACTCCCCCAAGTATGGCCAATTCATTCAAGCTGGGTTCCAGAACTGTTTTTAGAATATCGGAGGCGATCAAAAACTCAAGGCCTAATAGTAAATAAGTTCCTAGATCGGCACGAAGTTCACGAGTTGCCGTGAACGAGTATTTCCCGGTAAAACGCCGGGATTCATTATGTATGAATGCGCAAAAAGCGATTATCGCTCCGTAGATAACGATGATTAGGCTGATGATGCTGATACTCGTGGATAATATTTCAAGATAGTGCATGATTTTCATCGTATGATATTTATAATGTCGTAATTACGGATTTTTTATTAAAAGGTTGTTACGATTCCCGTTTTTTCGCTAAAATCGTTATCTTTGAGGTGCTGTTAAAAATAAATCACTTACTATAAAGAAACAATGGAGCAAGAGAACAAACAAATGAATTCACTCCCGGATAACGCATACCGGGAACTCGCCCCGGGCGAGGAGTACAAGCCGATGATGCCGGCGAATACGAACCCCAAGGAGGTTACGCCTTATTCCGTGACATTCGGTATTATCATGGCGGTTATCTTTTCCGCGGCAGCAGCTTACCTTGGGTTGAAAGTAGGACAAGTATTCGAGGCTGCAATTCCTATCGCTATTATTGCTGTTGGTGTGGGCAATATGTTGGGGAAGAAAAATATGTTGGGACAAAACGTGATTATCCAGTCTATCGGAGCTAGTTCCGGTGTGATCGTGGCCGGGGCAATCTTTACGCTACCGGCTCTTTACATTTTAGGATTGGAGGCTCAATTTTACCAGATATTTCTTTCTTCTTTGTTCGGGGGATTTTTGGGTATCTTGTTATTGATTCCTTTCCGGAAATATTTCGTGAAAGACATGCATGGGAAATATCCTTTCCCAGAGGCAACGGCAACCACGGAAGTTTTGGTTTCCGGTGAGAAGAAAGGTAATCAAGCTAAACTATTGGCCGTGAGTGGTCTGATTGGGGGTCTTTATGATTTCTGCGTGAGTACCTTCGGTTGGTGGGCAGAAGGAATCTCTACTCGTATCATGGGATGGGGAGAAGTGCTTGCTGACAAGATGAAAGTGGTATTTAAAGTGAATACGGGTGCGGCAGTACTTGGTTTAGGATATATTATTGGGTTGAAATATGCGGCGATTATTTGTGCCGGTTCTTTCACCGTGTGGTTTGTGCTGATTCCTTTTATCAGCCATTTCGCCGACGGACAAACGTTAGCCGTGGGAGAGGGGATCTCGGTGTTATTGCGGGATATGACCCCAGAGCAGATATTCTCAAATTATGCCCGTCATATCGGTATAGGTGGTATCGCTATGGCCGGAGTTATCGGTATTATTCGTTCTTCCAGTATTATCAAGCAGGCTTTAGGATTGGCCGTTAGTGAATTGGGTGGAAAGAAAAAAGGCGAAGGTGCGGTAGAACGTACACAACGTGATATTTCCATGAAGTTCATTTTGTCAGGAATCATTTCCATATTGATTGCTACTTTTGTGTTCTTCCAATTTGGAGGGTTGGGTAATTTGACACACACGATCATTGCTACTTTGATTGTATTCGTCATCTCGTTCCTATTCACGACTGTGGCTGCAAATGCTATTGCTATCGTGGGTTCGAATCCTGTATCCGGAATGACATTGATGACATTGATTTTAAGTTCTTTGGTGTTGGTTAGTGCCGGATTGAGCGGCACGAGCGGAATGATGGCCGCCATGATTATCGGTGGTGTGGTTTGTACTGCGCTGTCTATGGCCGGAGGTTTCATTACTGATTTGAAGATCGGTTACTGGTTGGGGACCACTCCTGCCAGACAGGAAGGCTGGAAGTTCTTGGGTACGGCTGTTTCTGCTGCCACGATTGCCGGGGTTATGATGGTATTGAACCAGACTTATGGTTTCGTGGGAGAGAATGCATTGGTTGCCCCGCAGGCAAATGCGATGGCTGCCGTGATCAAACCTTTAATGGAAGGAGGGGCAACTCCTTGGTTGTTGTACTTTGCCGGAGCGGCTTTGGCATTGATCTTGACGATGATCGGCGTTCCTGCGTTAGCTTTTGCCTTAGGTATGTTTATCCCGTTGGATTTGAATACCCCGTTATTGATTGGCGGTTTGGTTAGTTGGTATGTGGGTACTCGTAGTAAAGATGAGAATGTGAATAAAGCTCGCCGTGAACGCGGTACATTGATCGCTTCCGGATTTATTGCCGGTGGTGCTTTAATGGGTGTGATCAGTGCTATCTTGAAATATTGCGGTGCTGACTGGTTTATCAGTTGGAGTGGTGCTGAGGTATTGGCTGTCGTGATGTATATTTTGATCATCCTTTACTTCATCTACGATTCTATGAAAGCTAAACTGGCGGATTAATTTACGATTTATGATTTACGATTGAAGATTTGATTCCAGTCGTAAATCATAATCTGACATCATAAATTTGAAATCTAAAATTTAAAAATTATACAAGGTGGATTTAAAAGATCGTTTTTTGAAATACGTGAGTTTCGACACGCAGAGTGACGAAATGAGTGAGACTTTCCCTTCTACCGAAAAGCAGAAAGTGTTGCTGAAATACTTGGTAGAGGAGATGAAATCTCTTGGGTTAACCGAGGTTGAGATGGATGAGCATAGCTATGCGATGGGTACGATTCCTGCTACTCCGGGTTATGAGGATCGTCCGGCGATTGGTTTTATCGCTCACGTGGATACGAGTCCAGATATGAGTGGGGCGAATATCAAACCGCAGATTATCGAGAATTATGATGGAAAGGATATCCGTTTGAACGAGAATTTGATGATGACAGTAAAGGATTTTCCGGAGTTATCAGCATTCAAGGGACACACGTTGATCACGACCGACGGGACAACTTTGTTGGGTGCTGACGATAAAGCGGGTGTTGCAGAGATCATGACGGCTGCCGAATATTTGATGACGCACCCGGAGGTTAAGCACGGGAAAATCCGTATCGGTTTCACGCCGGATGAGGAAGTAGGCCGGGGTGTGGATTATTTCAACGTGGAGAAATTTGGTGCTAAATTCGCTTACACCATTGATGGTGGTTTTGAGGGCGAATTGGAATATGAAAACTTCAATGCCGCCAGTGCCAAGGTTGCTATTCAAGGACGGAACGTGCATCCGGGTTATGCTAAAGATAAGATGATTAATGCTTTGCAGGTGGCTGCTGAGGTGAATAGCCTGCTGCCAGCCTGGGAGCGTCCGGAACATACAGATGGATATGAGGGTTTCTATCATCTGGTAGGATTGAACGGTTCTGTGGAGAATGCGGAAATCAGTTATATCATTCGTGATCATATCCGGGATAAGTTTGAAGCTAAAAAGCAGTTCATGACGAAAGTGGTAGAATTGTTGACCCAGAAGTATGGCGAAGGCGTGTTGGCGTTGACCTTGAAGGATCAATATTATAATATGCGTGAGATGGTTGAGCCGCATCCGGAAGTGATCGACAAGGCGTTCAAGGCTATGGAACAAGCCGGGGTGACTCCGATTGTCCGTCCGATCCGCGGTGGTACCGATGGGGCCCGTCTTTCATACATGGGATTACCTTGTCCGAATTTATTTACCGGTGGCATGAACTTCCACGGTAAGTTCGAGTACTGTTCTCTGGACACGATGAGACGTGCGCAACAGACGATTTTGAACTTGATTCAGCTTTGGGCGGAATAGAATTAACTCGATAAAAAACAGAGACACTCCAATATTGAAAAATTGGGGTGTTTTTTTTTATGGAGATAATAGACGTTTTAGGATTTAAATGCATATATTTGTAAAAATACAAAAAGATATGCAGAAGTTTATAACCTTACTCGTGTTCGTGTGTGCAATTTGTTCATGCGAGAAAAGTGATAATAAGCCTTCCCAACCAAGGTATTTAGTATTGACCAGGACTGTAAAAATGTTGCCGACTGAGTACCAAAAAGGTCGCGAGATGAAAGAGGTTTATACATACAACGATTTCGGGTATGAAGATAGTTTTATCTTGTACGTTGACGGTGAAAACGTGGAGCAAAGAAAAAATTACAAGCATGATGAACTGGGACGAGTTTTGCATTGGGAAGCTTTTACCCCGGATGGGAGGAAAGGGTTAACGATGGATTATACTTATTCTGCGTCGGGAAAGATATTGGTGGAGGACAAAGTTTTTCTTCCGACAGCAGAGAGCGGGTACGGGGCGGAGACAGATCATTACCTGACGCAATACACGTATGATGAACAGGATCGTGAAATTCAGCAGCTTTCTTACCTCAATGACGAGGTTCTTGGGGTACATACAAATTACAAGTATGATAATTCTGGGAATTTACTTTTGGTTCATAATGTTGATAAAGACGGACAACTTAAAATGAAATATGAGGCTACTTATAATGGGGCCGGGAAGATAGAAGAAAGCACGGTGACATCATATTTAGGTTTGGAAATGACTACTACATGGAAGTATTCTTATGATTCCAAGGGGTATTTGATATTGGAGGAAGAATATCAAGATGGAAAACTTGCGCACGTGCTTAAAGATCATAAATACGACGAGGCGGGGAATCTTTTGTCGTGTAATTCGTATGGGGTTGATGGTGTCGTATGTACTGAATATCACTACACTTATCAACGAATTGATTGAAAGTAAATATCGTTTGCTTGATTTTTATCAAGGTTTGATGTCAAGAAAATATTAATTTTACATCTTAATAAAGTAAGATTTAAAATATGAAAAATAATATGTCCGTAGCCCAACAAGCTACTCTTTTCCCTTTTACCCCGCCGAAACATTCGGATAGTTTGTGTATTCCCGTTCAGACATGGGAGTTTTTATGTCACACGCTCTATTTAAAGCGGTATCCTTTTTTACTCGGTCCGAAAGGGTGTGGGAAGTCTTCCATTGCTAAGGAATTGGCAGATGCTATGGGGATGGAGTATTTCGCTTTTGATATGGGACAGGCTTTTAAGCCGAAAAAAATGTTCGTGGGAGGATTGATTATTGGGGATGATGGGAAGACGAAAGCGGTACGTTCGGAATTTTTCAAGGCTTTCGTGTCAACTAAGCCCACGCTAATATTCCTAGATGAATTGACACGAACCCCGATGGTGGCGGCGAATTTCCTAATGACGATTTTGGATCGTCAACAATCGTATATCTATGATGAGGATTCCGGGAAACGCTATAATAAAGGTGAGAATGTGCTTTTCGTGGCGGCAGGTAACGTAGGATTTGCCTATGTTTCCACGCAGCGTTTAGACACGGCTTTCGAAGATCGTTTTATTAAAGTTCGGTTGAATTACTTGACCGCGGAGGAAGAGGCTGCACTGATTCGGGCTCGTTTCCCGAAAGTGTCTCGTGATGCGGCTACTCAATTGGCCAAGGTGGCAGAGGTGTTACGTTTGGCTGAACAGAAAGAAACACTATCCGTATCCCTCTCGACTCGTCAGGTGCTGGATGCGGCGGCTTATATCCCGTTAGGGTACCGGTTGGATGAGGTGATCGAGCGGGTGATTCTTACTAACTACGTGATTACAGGGGAAGAGACGGTGGCTCGTTCCTTAATACAGACTCTTTGAACGTGTGAACATGGATTATCGACGTATAGAAGAGATATATGACGAGCAGTTTATCGACCGGGATTGGTGGGGGAATTTTCCCGCGGCACGAAATTTACTGGATCGGAATCTGGGAACCACGGATTTGTTGAAATTGATCCCGGTATGTGCGAGAATCGCTTTTCATGTCACGGGAGAGATTCCTAAAATGGTACTTTCCAACCGGGTTCCTAGTTTATCGATGAATCCCAAGCATATTGCCCTAAATTTGAAATTGTTGCGATTGGGAGTGTCGGACGAGACGAGAGTATTTGTTTTTTTCGGATATTTCGTTCACGAGCTGGCGCACCTGATTTATACGGGAAAAGATATTGCAGAGTTGAGAGATGATGAGTTGCGCTATACGCCAATGCATTATGATATGATTCATTTTATAGAGGATCGGCGGGTGGAATCGAAACTCGTAAAGGAGTTCCCCGGTTATCATTATTATTTGTATGCGGCTCGCAAGCTGGGATTGGCAATGGGATTGAATGCCGTGGAGCATTATATGGGATTCTATGGTGGACAGAGTGAAGATGGTGTACATCGGGGAATGGATGGTTCCGAGGCTTTGTATGATTATATATGTTCTAAAATATTATATCCGAATCTGCTGGATGAGAGCAATTACATGCGGGAAGTGTTGTCTTTTCCCGGTAATGATGGGAAGGTACTTCAGGTGAATACCATCTTGAAATCTATCAAGGATTACGGGGAATTGACTTACAAGGAGGTTGTTTGGTATGCGGAAATGTTGACCGAATTGTTTCAAGAGAAGGAGATATGTCCGGATCATTTCTTTTTGCAAGAGATGAAAAAGGCGATGAAGGGTATCGAGGATTTCAAGACAGACAGGCAGATTAAAATGGCTGAATCCGTTATTCGTGATTTGCGGAAAACATTGAACCAAGAGCCTGTCTTTTCGACTCAGCTATACGTGAGTCCGGAACGGTCAAAGTTGGAATGGAAGGGAACATTGGGTGTTTGTGACCGTATCGAGGAGTTCGAGGCAGATGTAGCCGAGATTTCGGATGATTTATTAAACCGGGCAAAGGAACTGGCTGCTAAAATACAACTGAGTCTGGCTATGTTTTCCGGGAAGATGGATCGAACCCGGGTGATCTACGAGCAGGATTCCGGGGAGTTGGATGAGGATGAATTGTATCAATCTCGGTATAACCGGAATATATTTTTTGAGGAAGTAATGGCTCCTTCGGCTATTTTGGAAGTGGTTATCCTTTTGGATTTGTCAGGTTCGATGTGTACGGGAGACAAGATACCCATGCAAATTGTGATCTCTTCTGCGTTGGCCTTGGCTTTCAACAAGTATCCGAACGTGGTATATTATTCGATATATGGGCATCGCTGTGGAGATGAGGGCATCGAGATTATTCGTTTTCATGATCGGGGCGAGAAACTGCAACTGGGGAAACTGTTTTCTCAACAGGCGTTAAATGCCAATGCTGACGGATATGCCATGCTGTATTGTTTTGATAAGTTCAAGTCGGATGCCAAAAATAAATTGTTTTTCATGATTTCCGACGGGGCTCCCTCAGCCACGGGATATGACGGGGAGAATGCCCGTGAACACGTGTGGGAAGTCGTGCGGGAAGGAAAGAAGAGAGGAATTGAAGTTTTGTCCGTGGGGATTGATAATTTCGAGCAGGCGGATATGTATGAAGAGTTTATTTCTTATTCCGGTCCGGAGATCACGACGAAAATCTCTCAATGGATTCGTAAGAAATTCATGTCGATTACGGATGATAATTCGTTTTAACGATAATAAAAAAACAGCAGCAAAACTGCTGCTGTTTTTATTTCTTATTATAATCCTAATTTCTTACGTATTGCTTTCGGAATAGCATCTTTGTGAACCATGATTGCCACGGTTTGCAAGCGACAGAATGGTTCGGACATATAAAGATAACCACCGAAGGGGTTACGATCTTCTCCCCAAGAATTTTTGGTCTTATAGTAGATCGTTCCGTTCTGATCCTTTAACATTCCGGTGATGTGCATCAAGTGATCGTCCGTTGTCTGGCGGTTATTGAAGGTGAATTGACGTTTGTTGTCATCTACTCTCATTTCCGGTACGGGGGATTCGAAAGATTGCATTTTGCGTTCCCGATCTCTTGCGCTAAGTGTTGTCCACTTGTCAATCTCGGCATTGATCATCTCTTCTGGATTGTTTGTCGGGAGAATGGCCAATCCGTTCGGGTGGCTGAAACCGTTGTGGCTTACGTCACCGTCCCAACATACGGAGTATCCGTTTTTCAAGGCGTTGTTCATTACTTCCATGAGTTCATCGATCGGTAGATTGTAATAACGGGCATGCATCCAGTTGTCGGGAATTGTGAGTTCTACTTCTTCGTAGAAAGGATACATCTGGTAAGAAGTCAACTCCACGTAATCATTCAAGTTTAGATCTAGGGATGCTGCAAAACTTTGCGGGGTATACTCCTTACCTTCGTAAGTGAATGTTTCCGGGCTGTCGCCCAAGTAAGCCTCGATATATCTCATGAAACCTTTTGTCCACACGGGAGTAATTTGCCGGTTCGGATTTTTGTTCACGGCGTCAAGGATTCCTTGCAAAGCAGCCACCATTTCTGCATGAATGTGGAAGTCTCGTCCGTATTGCAAACCGGTATATGCTTCTTCCGGAACAATTCCGTACTTTTTGATCATGTCTATTACGTCATGTGCTTGTCCACCCTCGCTGAAGTTTGTTTTCCCGTGGAATTGAACGTAACGTAATCCTTTCTCGAAGTAAGCGTTTTTAGCCACGTAAAGCTCTGCCAGATCATAGACCGGTTTGCCTTTGCGTAGTAATTCTGTTTCTAGGAATGAGAGAGTTGCGTAGTCCCAGCATGTTCCCACGCTTTGTTGATTCTTTACCGGGGTCGTTTTTAAGTCGACGATTGTTGTAAAGTTGTAACCGGAACGAGGTCCGCTTTTTTGTGCAAATGCGGCAGTACTGATGGAAACCAGCAGAACAACCATACATAAGAACGAGTGTTTTATCATATCTGAATTAATTTTGGTATTTTTACTTTGGTGGCGAAGTTAATTAAAATTTTGCATACACTAAAAATAATCTTTTATCTGCAAAACGAATGCTTTGTAGTGGATAATCTATATCTTTACCTTGTTTTTGTGGACGTGGAGAGAAATGATACTTAAATATAAATTACTTTATTCATGAAAAAGACCGTTATATTACTTTTGAGTGTTACTGCGTTAGTAACATCTTGTAAGGATGGTGCTAAACCAGTGAACAATCCGTTGATGCAGAAGTTTGAAACCCCGTTTCAAGCTCCTCCTTTTGATAAGATAAAACTGGTGGATTACAAGCCGGCTTTCGAGGAAGGTATGAAACAGCATAAGGCTGAAATTGAGGCTATCGTGAATAACCCGGAAGAACCGACTTTCGAGAACACGATCGTGGCGCTTGACAAGGCCGGGGAGTTGTTGAACCGGACGTCTGCGATATTCTTCAACCTGTATGAAGCGATGAAGAATGACGAAATGCAGCAATTAGCCATGGAAATCAGTCCTGCCGTAACAGCCCATGGGGATGAGATTAACATGAATCCTAAATTGTTTGCCCGGATCAAGGCATTGTATGACAAACGAGAGACTTTAGGATTGGATGCTCTGGCTTTGCGTACGTTGAAACTGTATTACAATGATTTCGTGCGTGGTGGTGCGAATCTAAATGATGCAGATAAGGCCAAAATGATGCAAATTAATGGTGAATTGGCTAAATTGAGTTTGCAATATGGTGATAACCTGTTGAAAGAAACCAATGCTTTCACGTTGGTTGTTGATAACGAGAATGATTTGGTCGGACTTCCGGAGACTGCCATTGCCGCCGCTGCTGCCGAGGCTAAAGACCGGGGAATGGAAGGTAAGTGGGTTTTCACGGTTCAAAAGCCAAGTATGATTCCTTTCCTGAGATATGCTCAAAATCGTGATTTGCGGGAGAAGTTGTACAAAGGGTATTACATGCGCGGGAATAATGACAATGCTAATGATAATAAGGCAGTGTTAGCGAAAATGGTGAACTTGAGAACGGAGAAAGCTAAGTTGCTGGGATTTGACACCTATGCTGCTTGCGTGGTAGACGTGAATATGGCCAAAACCCCGAAGGCTATCTATGATTTCATGGGACGCGTGTGGGAACCGGCATTGAAAGTTGCCAAACAGGAGTTGGCTGAAATGCAGGCTATTGCCACGAAAGAAGGGATGAAGTATAAACTGGAAAGTTGGGATTGGTGGTATTACGCGGAGAAATTGCGGAAACAAAAATATGATCTGGACGAATCCGAGATGGCTCCTTATCTGAAATTGGAAAACGTGCGGGATGGAATGTTTGCGGTTGCCAATAAATTGTATGGAATCACCATGCATAAAAGAACGGATATTCCGTTATATCACCCGCAAGTGGAGACTTACGAGGTGAAAGATGTTGACGGAACTTCTCTCGGAATTTTGTATTTGGATTATTATACTCGTGCTAGCAAGTCGGCAGGAGCGTGGATGACTGAATTCCGTCACTACACGAAAGTAAACGGACAGGAAGAAATGCCGTTAGTTTCCGTGGTTTATAATTTCTCTCCGGCCGTGGGGGATGCTCCCGTTTTGTTGAGCTGGGATGACACGGAAACGATGTTTCATGAATTCGGACACGCCTTGCACGGATTCTTTACTCGTGGCGATTACCAGCGGATTGCGGGTACTATTCCTCACGACATGGTAGAGTTACCTTCACAGGTGATGGAGAATTGGGCGAGCGAACCAGAAGTGTTGAAAATGTATGGAAAACATTACCAGACAGGTGAGACTATGCCGGATGCGTTAATCCAGAAAATACAGGAAAGTGGACATTTTAACCAGGGATTCGTGACGGTAGAATACGTGGCAGCAGCTTTACTGGATATGGATTGGTACTCTAATACAGAAGTGAAAGATTTTGACGTAAACGCTTTTGAGAAAGCCTCTATGGATAAATACGGTTTGATCAGAGAGATATTACCTCGCTATCGTTCCACGTATTTCTCTCATATATTCGATGGTGGCTACAGTGCCGGATATTACGTGTATCTCTGGGCCGAAGTACTGGATGCTGACGCATTCCAGGCTTTCAAGTCTTCCGGGGATATTTACAACAAAGAGCTGGCAGCCAAGTTTAGAAAATATGTTTTGTCTGAAGGAGGATATGCTGATCCCATGCAGCAGTATATCAAATTCCGCGGTCAGGAACCGTCGGAGGATCCTTTGTTGCATAAGAGAGGATTAAAATAACAGAAGAATCCGTAAAGTTCGTAAGGTTTATAAAGTTTATAAGGTCTATAAAGTTTGTGAATCCTTGGGGATGATTTGTTCTTGATGGCATTATTGCCGATGGAGTAGTCTGAAGGATACCCGTGGCTTTTGACTTTATGAACTTTATGGATTTTATAAACTTATTACGATGTGTGTGCGTGTATTTGTTCTTTTGCTTTGTCTATTATCGATACAGGGTGGAAGGCTGTTTGCAGGAAAAAGGAAATGTTTTCCAGAGATACTGAGAGTTGATTCATTGGTTCGGGAAGAAAAATGTGTTGTCGTAAAAGGAGTCGTGTGTGATGCGCAAGGCGAGGCGATAGTCGGGGTCAATATTATTGAAAAAGGAACGATGAACGGGGTAACTACTGATCGGAGAGGGAAATTCTCGCTTGAGGTAGATTTACATGGAACGTTGATTGTCTCTTTTGTTGGCTATCGGACTCGGATTATCCCGGTTGAAGGGAGAACCGATTTCGTTATTACGTTGGAGCATGATTATATTCTTTTGGACGACGTGATCGTGACGGCATTGGGATTGCAAAAGAAAGAATCGGCCTTGTCTTACGCTGCTATCCAAGTGGATAAGGATGAATTAATCCGGGTGAAAAATCCGAACATGATCGTGGCGTTGATGGGAAAAGTGGCCGGAATGCAAGTGAACCGGAGTTTTTCGGGAATGGGAGGGGCTGTGAAAGTCGTGATGCGAGGGAACCGATCCGTGGCTGGGAATAATCAACCGCTGTACGTGATTGACGGGGTACCCATGTTGAATGAAAGCAGTGAGCAACCTTACACGGCTATCGGGGAAACGGCTGATGCGGGAAATCGGGATGCCGGAGATGGGATTTCTAATTTGAATCCGGAAGATATCGAGAGTATTAGCATTTTGAAAGGAGCCCCTGCTGCGGCCCTTTACGGGACACAGGCTGCCAACGGGGTTATTTTGATTACTACGAAGAAGGGATTGGCCGGGAAACAAGAGGTTGCTTTCACTTCCAGTGTGGCTTTTGACAAGGCGATGATGTTGCCGAAGTTGCAGAATCATTACGGGATGAGTGATGAAATCGAGAGTTGGGGAGAACGAGAAAATATAACCACGGGTAACCCGATACCCTCTTTTTTTCGAACGGGCGTGACAGCAATTCATTCTTTATCCTTTATGACAGGGAATGAACGTGTGCAAACTTATTTTTCGTATGCTAATACCATGGGAAAAGGGATTCTAGGAAAACATGAGTTGTCAAAACACAATATTAACTTCCGGGAAACAGCGACATTTTACGAGGGGCGTTTGAAAATAGACGGGAATGTGAATCTGTTGAGCCAGCACGTGAAAAATCGTCCTGTTCCGGGAGGATTCTACATGAATCCGTTAGTTGGTCTGTATCGCTTCCCCCGGGGAATGGATATAACCGAATATAAAGAACATTTTGAAGTATGGAGTGAAGAACGTCATTTGAACGTGCAGAATTGGCATGCCCCAACCGAAGATTTTGAGCAGAATCCATATTGGATACAGGAACGAATCACGAGCCGGGATCAACGTACGCGGGCTATTGTTTCCCTCGCGTTGAACTTGAAAATTACAAATTGCTTTTCAGTTCAGGCCCGTGGAAACGTGGATTACGTGAACGATAAATTCCGTCAAAAATATTATGCTTCGACGGCTCCCGCGTTAGCAGGAAATAACGGACGTTATATAGATTCCGGGAACGAGCAGGAGCAAACGTACGGGGATGTGATCGGAACTTATAAAGGAAAATTTAGTGACTTTTCGTTGGACGTGTCTTTAGGCGTCAGTATTAGCCGGAAAAAAGCCAATGAACTCCGGTACGATTCGAAAACTGCCTCTTTGAAGTTCGCAAACGTGTTCAATATTGCTAATATAAACATGAATACTTCTGCCTATATTTCCGAGCAGATTGATGCTATCCGGGAGATGCAGTCTTTGTTTGTCACGACACAAATAGGTTTTCGAGATTATTTATTTCTGGATGTTTCAGCCCGGAATGACTGGAGTTCCACGTTAGCTTACACGAGCCGGGAATCAAGGGGCTTTTTCTATCCGTCCATTGGGGTTTCTTGCTTGATGAATCGGGTATTGAAATTGCCCGAACAGGTGACGAGTGGTAAGGTGCGGGTTGCATGGAGTAAGGTTGGGAATGACATTCCTTTGTATATTACGAATCCTGTGGCTCACGTTCTGGCCGGAGGGGGAATACAGGCATCGGATGCGGCTTCTTTTGAAGAGATGAAACCGGAGATGAGCCTGTCGGTGGAGGTGGGAACGGAATGGAAATTCTTTGACTCTCGCCTGCATATTGACTTTACCTATTATCAGACACATACTAAGAATCAGTTTTTCAAATTGCCAGCAAAAGATGGCGACGAGTATGCCTATCGTTACGTGAATGCTGGAAATATTCAGAATACAGGTGTCGAGTTGATGATCGAGGGTACTCCGGTTGAGATTAAAAATTTCAGTTGGAAAACAGGAATAAATTACGCTTTCAACAAAAATAAAGTGGTGCGTTTGCACGCCGAGTTACCCGTGTTTCAATACGGACCTTATGGTTTTTCATCCAGTTACGCGATGAAATTGAAGAAAGGCGGATCTTTCGGGGATATATACGGTAAAGCGTTCAAGCGGGATACAGACGGGAAAATTCTTTACGAGACGGATGGAGAACGTCAGGGATTGCCGATGATTGAAGGAGATGGGAACACGGTGAAAGTGGGAAATGCCAATCCGGATTTCACGCTGGGATGGACGAATGCTTTCTCATGGAAGGGACTGGAGTTGAGTTTGCTGGTGGATGGTCGGTACGGGGGAAAAGTGTTGTCGCAGACACAGGCCGACATGGATATGTACGGGGTGACAAAAGTTACCGGGGATGCACGGGACAGGGGGTACGTGATACTGGAAGGAGAGAAGATTACTAACGTGAAAGGGTTCTACAAGTCTATCGTCGGGGGACGTGCCGGGGTGACGGAATATTATATGTATGATGCCACTAATTTCCGTTTACGGGAGTTGGCTTTGGGGTACACTTTCCCCAAGCGCTGGATGGAGGCGACGAAGTTTTTCCGGGATGTTCAACTGGCTTTTACAGCCCGAAATCTGTTTTTTATATACAAAGAAGCGCCTTTTGACCCGGATCTGATTCTTTCTACGGGGAATGATAACCAGGCGATAGAAGTGTACGGGATGCCCACCACGAGAAGTATGGGATTCAGTTTACGTGTCATGTTTTAATTGGAAGAAAGGATGAGAGGTTTAATCTACATGATAATAGGGGTGATATCTGTCTCTTGCACGGGGCGTTTCAAGGACTTGAACACGGATAAGACGGGGATCACGGATGAGAATATGCAAGTCGACTTGAATCACCTGGGAATACCCTTAGACGTGATTCAGCAGGGAATCTATTTTAACTATGATTACGGAAAGGGGAAGAATTGGCCCTATCAGCTGATGCAGAATCTGAGTGCCGATATGTTTAGCGGGTACATGCACGATTACAAACCTCTAAACGGTGGAAGTCATAACTCCGATTATAACCTGCAAGACGGGTGGAACGGGACGTTGTGGGAGAATACCTACGCTTACATCATGCCTCAGATTAAACGGCTGGAGGACTCTACCCGGTTAAAATATCCTGCCGTGTATGCTGTTACTGAAATCTTGAAGGTGGAAGTGATGCATCGGGTTTCCGATTACTATGGTCCTGTTATTTACACGAGTTTCGGAAATAAAAAAATGATTTATCAGCCGGATACCCAACAGGATGTTTATCATTATTTCCTGGATGATTTGAAGACGGCAGTGGGAATACTGGAAAATTATGTGAATTTAGCCGACTACACGCCTGAATTTTCCCGTTTTGACTTGTTGTTGGATGGGAAGGTTGAATCGTGGATTCGGTTTGCCAACTCGTTGCGCCTGCGTCTGGCAATTCGGATGGCAATGGCCGATCCG
>ERZ825137.1740-NODE-1740-length-26985-cov-4.625771_pt1 | contig 26985 bp, 23 predicted proteins | sample MGYA00519873_ERZ825137 | MGnify/ENA primary metagenome ERZ825137 (study PRJEB31778, sample SAMEA3449190) | human gut metagenome | biome: human gut; feature: human-associated habitat; material: faeces | place: United Kingdom | collected 2010/2012 ...
TGGAGGGTTAAGTTATGAATGAGCAGAAGATCAGCTGGAAACGCAGCGACTTGAAATGGCGTGGAAAACAGGCATTCAAAAAAAATTACTGGTCAGCAGTGCTGGTAAGTCTGGTGCTGGCTATTGTGATGGCAACCGGCGGAAGCGGTGCGGCCACTGGCAGTGCCGGAAATGTGGTAAGATTATGCACCTGGAATGTGGATTAATGCAAGAAATCTATGAGCATTTACTTACCCATCATGGATTCCGTCTGGAATGTCCTGGATCAGTTCTTGTGGGAGTGTGTGGAGATTGTGAGAAAGAATAAAGGAAAATTAATGAAAAAAACAGGGGCAATCATGCTCATTTTTGCTATTATAGCCGGAATCTTGAGTGGATGTGGAGAATCAGGGAATCAGACGACAGCTGACGCATCTCATAAAGCGGGAAAATATCAGATAGTGTGTACCATTTTTCCGGAATATGACTGGGTAAGAAGCGTTATTGGGGATTCTTCTGATAAATTTGATGTGCAGTTATTGCTGGATAATGGAACAGATGTGCATAATTATCAGCCTACAGTGGACGATATCGTGAAGATATCTAACAGTGACGTGTTCATTTATGCAGGTGGTGAGTCGGAAGACTGGGTAAGAGATGCGTTAAAAAATGCAGTAAATCCTGATATGCATGTCATCAATCTGATGGAGCTTCTTGCAGATTCTCTGGAGGAGGAAGAAGTAGTAGAAGGTATGACCGACAGTCATGCAGGCCATGATCATCATCATGAGGAGGAAGATGAGGATGAACGGGAATATGATGAGCATGTATGGCTTTCTTTGGAAAATGCCAAGAAGTGTGTGGAAGAAATCGGCTGCGTATTAGGTAAAGTGGATTCTGAGCATGCGGAGGATTTTCAGAAAAACGCGGATGACTATATAGGACAATTACAGGATTTAGAAAAAGATTATCAGAATATGGTAGCGAAGGCAGATAAGGATACGATTCTGGTGGCAGACCGGTTCCCGTTTCGTTATCTGATGGAAGAATGTGGGCTGAAATATTATGCTGCATTCAGTGGATGCAGTGCGGAAACCGAGGCAAGCTTTGAGACGATTACGTTTCTGATGGAAAAGGCAGATTCGCTGAATCTGGGAACAGTTCTTGTGATTGAAAATTCAGACCACAGTCTGGCAGAAACCATTGTGGCAAATACGAGAGACAAGAATCAGAAGATACTAGTGTTAAATTCCTTACAGTCGCTGACAAGGAAAGAAATCCAGAATGGAGTGACGTATCTTTCAATTATGGGAGACAATCTTCAGGTGCTTGAAGAAGCACTGAAATAACAGGAAGGCGGAAATTATGGCATATATAACATGTAAAGATTTGGTGCTGGGCTATGAAGGAACTGCAGTGACGGCTCCGATTAGCTTTGAAGTAAATAAAGGTGATTATTTGTGTATCGTAGGTGAGAACGGGGCGGGAAAGAGTACCCTGATGAAGGCATTACTCCATCTGATTACACCGATGTCCGGGGAGCTGAGTACCGGGGATGGACTGAAGCCTTATGAAATCGGATATTTACCGCAGCAGACTCTGGTACAGAAGGATTTCCCGGCATCCGTATGGGAAATTGTGTTGTCCGGGAATCTGGCAAAATGTGGAAACAGACCATTTTATGGAAGAAAAGAAAAGCAGAATACAGAAGAAGTCATGCGGAAACTGAATATCTGGAATCTGAAGAAAGAATGTTATCGGAATCTTTCCGGTGGACAGCAGCAGAGAGTATTGCTTGCCCGCGCACTTTGTGCAACATCAAAGCTGATTCTGTTAGATGAGCCGGTAAATGGTCTGGACCCGAAGGCAACCGCAGAGTTTTATCAGCTCATCAAAGAATTGAATGAAAGTGGTGTTACAATTCTTATGGTTTCTCATGATATTCAGGCGTATCTGGAGTATGCAAGTCATGTACTTCATATTGGAAAGAGGCATATGTTTTACGGAAAGAAAGAGGACTATCTGCAGAGCGATGCATGGAAAGTATTTCAGTATATCGGAGGGAATATGTAATGGGCGAAATGATAACAAAATTACAATTTTATCTTCAGTATCCGTTTGTGTGGTATGCGCTGATAGTGGGGACATTAATTGCCCTGTGTTCTTCCCTGATAGGGGTAACGCTGGTCCTGAAACGGTACTCCTTTATCGGAGATGGGTTGTCCCATGTGGCATTCGGTGCAATGGCAGTGGCAACGGTATTTCATCTGGCCAATGATACCGTATTTGTCATGCCGGTTACCATTGTCGCAGCAGTGCTATTACTTCGTTCCGGGCAGAATGCGAAGATTAAAGGAGATGCAGCAATCGCCATGCTGTCTGTGGGTGCGCTGGCACTTGGATATCTGGTCTTGCATTTGTTTTCTACTTCGGCAAATATTTCAGGCGATGTGTGCAGCAGTCTGTTTGGATCCACTTCGATTCTGACTCTTTCCAAACAGGATGTATGGCTTTGTGTCATCATGGCAGCAGCAATGATTCTCATATTTTGGATTTGCTATAACCGGATTTTTGCAGTGACCTTTGACGAAAACTTTGCAAAAGCAACAGGAATACAGGCAGACAAGTATAACCTGTGGATAGCCATCATTATTGCGGTAATCATTGTACTTGGAATGAATTTGGTTGGCTCCTTGTTGATTTCAGCATTGATTATTTTTCCTGCATTGTCAGCAATGCAGATTTTTCAGAATTTTAAACAGGTGGTCATTTGCTCTGCAGTGATTTCGGTAAGCTGTGCCCTTATTGGGATTTTGATTTCTATTTTGTTTTCCACTCCGGTGGGGGCAACCATTGTAGCGGCAGATATGATTGTATTCTTACTTGGCAGCCTGGTGGGAAGAATCATTAGAAAATAAACAGGAAAATGGAGAGTCGAGATGGAGAAGAAAGCAAATGGTAAGGCGTTAATCCCCTTAGGGGTGTTTGTAGTTGTTTATCTGACTACAGGAATTGTGTTAGAAATACAAGGGGTGGATATGGCATTTTATCAATTGCCAACACCGGTTGCCGCCGTAGTGGGTATTATTGTAGCATTCTTATTATTTAAGGGAACGATAAATGAAAAACTTACTATATTTTTTAAGGGATGTGGTCATGAAGATATTATGACCATGTGCTTTATTTTCTTGTTTGCAGGTGCATTTACCACCGTTTCCAGTGCTATGGGAGGTGTGGATGCGGTTGTGAATTTAGGAATGTCTGTGATCCCACCGCAGTTTGTGGCGGCAGGTGTGTTTGTGATTTCTGCATTTATCGGAGTGTCTACGGGAACTTCTGTAGGGACGGTAGTTGCTGTTGTGCCGATTGCACTTGGTCTTGCGGAAGCAGGAGGATTGAATGTTTATTTTGTGGTGGCTTCGGCAATTTCGGGAGCAATGTTCGGAGATAACCTGTCTATGATTTCAGACACGACAATCGCAGCTACGAGAACGCAGGGAGTGGAAATGAAGGATAAGTTCCGGACAAATCTGGCAATCGCACTTCCGGCAGCAGTAATTACGGTGCTGCTTTTACTTGCGTTTGGACGGCCGGAAACAGTTCCGGAAGTGACAGATTATTCCTTCCAAATTGTGAAAGTCCTTCCTTATGTGTTCGTGTTGGCAGCCTCATTGATTGGATGGAATGTATTTTTGGTACTTACAGGCGGAACATTGATTTCGGGGATAATAGGAGTGGTAACAGGCTCATTTACTGTGTTGGAGTTCGCAGGAAAAATCTATGAAGGATTTACCGGAATGTTTGAAATCTTTCTGCTTTCTATGATGATGGGCGGACTGGCCACCATGGTTCAGGAGGAAGGCGGAATTGAATGGATTCTCCAGAAGGTAAAAAGAGTTATTCGTGGAAGAAAGTCTGCAGAAACCGGAATTGCGGCAATGGTTTCCCTGGCAGATATTGCCACGGCAAATAATACGGTTGCAATCTTGGTAACAGGCGGTGTTGCCAAAGAATTGAGCGAGAGCTATGATGTAGACCCTAAGCGGACGGCATCTTTATTAGATGTATTTTCCTGCGCTTTGCAGGGAATTTTGCCTTATGGGGCGCAGGTATTATTCGCCTGTGCTCTGATGGATAATATCAGCAGTCCGTTCCAGGTAATTTCCTTCTGCTGGTATCAATACATTGTGGCGGCTGTAGCTGTACTTTCTATATTAATAGGTGGGAAAGAGAGAACAGGAAAATAACGGAAGGTAATGATTTTATGCGATACTATATTTCGGATTTACATTTTTATCACGAAAATTTGAATACAAAGATGGATTGCAGGGGCTTTGCCTCCGCAGCAGAAATGAATGCCTATATGATTCGCCAGTGGAACAGCAGAGTCAGAAGCTGTGATGAAGTGGTGGTGCTGGGGGATTTCTCCATGGGGCACGGACCTCAGACCAACGCCGTACTTCAGCAGCTCAGAGGAAAAATTTATTTAATCGAAGGCAATCATGACCGTTATTTAAAGGATAAAAATTTTGATGCCAGCCGCTTTAAATGGGTAAAATCATACGCAGAGATGGGAGACCATAAGCGGAAAGTGGTATTGTGCCATTATCCAGTGTTTTGCTATAACGGGCAGTATAAAATAGATGAGCAGGGAAATCCAAAGACATATATGTTATACGGACATGTACACGACACCTTTGACGAAGTACTCATTCAGCAGTTCCAGCAAATAACCAGAGAATCTGAGCGGAAAATGATGCATTCAGAGCAAATGGCATCCATTCCGTGTAATATGATTAATTGTTTTTGCATGTACGCAGACTATGTGCCGCTTACTTTAGATGAGTGGATAGAAAATGATAAAAAGCGGAGAGGGTTATGATAAGAGAAAACGGGGTGCCACAAAATCATCTGGTTTGATAATTTTGTGGCATCCCATAAAAATGATGCCTTATTTTTGCAAAAAAATAAGCGGGTGATGGGAATCGAACCCACGTATCCAGCTTGGAAGGCTGGTGTTCTACCATTGAACTACACCCGCATGTAGTCGGGGTGACAGGATTCGAACCTGCGACCTCCTGGTCCCAAACCAGGCGCTCTAGCCAAGCTGAGCCACACCCCGATATATTTAATTGGCGGAATAACCGCAACAGATGTCATTATATTGTATAAAGGAGAAAATGTCAAATGTTTTATTGAAAAATGTGTGAAAAAATGTAAAATTATTTACATTCAAACATCCAGTGCTCTGGAACAAAAGAAAGGCCATTGGTTCAAACCAACAGCCTTCTATATCTTTCTCTCTCTTAGCTAGCTCATGAAGTCTTTCAGTCGTTTACTTCTGCTTGGGTGTCTGAGCTTTCTCAGAGCCTTTGCTTCAATCTGACGGATTCGTTCACGTGTTACGTCGAACTCTTTTCCGACTTCCTCCAATGTTCTGGCATGTCCATCAACTAGGCCAAAACGTAATGTTAATACCTTACGTTCTCTTTCGGTTAATGTATCAAGGACAGCAGCGAGTTCTTCTTTTAAAAGTGTAAATGCAGCAGCATCTGCCGGAACCGGCATATTTTCATCCTGAATGAAATCCCCTAAATGGCTGTCATCTTCTTCGCCGATTGGTGTTTCTAAGGAAACAGGTTCCTGAGCCACCTTCAGAATCTCACGGACACGTTCAACTGGAAGGTCCATTGCTTTGGCAATTTCTTCCGGCTGAGGTTCACGACCCAGTTCCTGGAGAAGATTACGCTGTACGCGAATCAGCTTATTAATTGTCTCTACCATATGTACCGGAATACGGATGGTACGGGACTGGTCTGCAATCGCACGGGTAATTGCTTGTCGAATCCACCATGTAGCATATGTACTGAATTTGAAGCCCTTATTGTAGTCAAATTTATCTACGGCTTTCAGAAGACCAATGTTTCCTTCCTGAATCAAATCAAGGAATAAAAGACCTCGTCCGTTGTATCTCTTGGCAATACTTACAACAAGGCGCAAGTTTGCTTCGGCAAGCTTTTTCTTGGCTTCCTCATCTCCGTTGGCAATTCGTTCAGCCAATTCCTGCTCCTCGGCAGCCGAAAGAAGTGGCACCTTGCCGATTTCTTTCAAATACATACGAACCGGGTCATCTGTCGCTACTCCTTCTGGAACAGATAAGTCAATCTTATCAAGGTCGATGTCCATATCATCGTCAGATACATTATCATCATCCAGACTTAAATCCAAGTCCATATCTTCCTGTTCAGTGACAGGATATACAATCTCAATGCCACTTTTCTCTAAAAACTCATAGATGTTATCGGTCTTGTCTGCATCGAAATCTACATCTGAAAAGAAGGAAATAACTTCCTGCTGTTCCAAAATATTATTTTTTTTCTTTGCATAGGCTAAAAGTTCATTCAGCTTCTGGTTAAAAATCAAGATTTTATCATCGATTTTATCATCCATGTTTCATACCTCCCCATGGCACTGTTTTTTTCTTACACTATAAAAAAGCAGATTTAATTCGTACTAATTATAATAACCCGAAAAGAGGTGTTTCGTCAACAAAATAATTCATAAAATCTTGATTTCCGACAAAAACAGAGCATAATAATGACTATGACTGGTTTGAAAATTATCTATAGATATATATAATAAATAAATACATATAGATGATATCAATTTGAAAAAACATTTTTTTGATGATACAATACAGACGAATTGTATAGAAAGGGAGGATTATGCAATGAAAAATATGAAAAAGTTTGCAGCTCTTTTCTTAGCATTATCTATGGCAGTCGGAATGACTGCTTGTGGAAGCTCAAAGAAGGAAGAGACTACAACAAAGCAGGAAGACACGCAGAAAGAGGAAACAAAGAAACTGGAAGGCACGCTTAAGGTTGTAACCACAGGTGATGCTTACACACCATTATTCGAGAAGTTTACAGAAGAAGTAGGTCCAAAAGTGGAATTTATCTCTATGTCTTCAGGAGAAGTGCTTTCCAAACTGAAAGCAGAAGGCGGAACACCTGCAGCAGATTTATGGTTCGGGGGTGGAATTGATGCATTCATGGATGCGAAAGCCAATAACTTACTTGAAAAAGTGGAGTTTGATGCAGCGGACGAACTTGCAGATGATTTTAAAGACAGCGATAATTACTGGTTCGCTAAAGGTGTTACAGTTGTAGGATTTATTGTAAATAATGATATTTTAAAAGAAAAAGGACTGGAAGCTCCAAAATCTTGGGATGACCTTACAAAAGAAGAATACCAAGGCGAAGTTTTGATGTCTAACCCGGCTATTTCCGGAACAAATTATGCAGTTGTAAACGCACTTCTTCAGACCAAAGGAGAAGAAAAAGGATGGGAATATTTCGAAGCTTTGAATAAGAACGTTGATTACTATTCAAAACGTGGTTCAGACCCAAGCACAAAGACAGCAGCAGGTGAAGTTGGTATCGGTATTACCTATATCAATGGAACTTTAGACCAGCTGAAAGAACAGGCAGATGTAGAAGTTATTTACCCTTCAGATGGAATGCCGTATGTTCCGGAAGGCGTTGCTGCATTTGCAAATGCTGAAAATACAGAAGCAGCAAAGGCATTTATTGAGTGGTTCTTCTCTGATGATGAAAACATGAAGATGATGGCTGAAATTGACCATAATAATACTTGCCTTCTTGTAAAACCAAGCTTAAAAGGTTTAACACTTAATTTTGACCAGAGCCAGCTTATGAAAGAAGACTTGTCTCTGTTTGGTTCAAAGAGAACAGAAATCCTTGACAGATGGAAAACATTAATGGGAGATAAAGGTGAAGAATAAAGAACCTAGACAAAAAAGGGCATCATTCAATGATGCCCATTTTTATAATCTGTTAGATTATTTTATATTGGCAGTCCTTGTAGTCGGAGTGCTGGTGTTTATTTTATATCCGCTTCTTTGTATGATTAAACAAAGCTTTGTTGGGGATGCAGGATTTACAACAGAAGTGTATCAAAGTATTTTTACAGAGCATATGAAGCTAGTGAAGAATAGCACCTTTGTTGGATTGCTGACAGCCCTTTTCTCTACAATTTTAGGATTGTTTGTGGCAATTAGTGTATGGGTGGCTGGAAATAAAGCCGGTAAGATTCTGGAAAGCATATTGCTGATTAGTATGGTTTCGCCACCATTTGTTTCTTCACTTGCTTATATTCAGTTGTTTGGAAGAAACGGTTTAATCACAAAACGGGTGTTAGGGTTGTCTATAAATCCCTATGGCTGGGTTGGTGTGGTTGTGATGCAGACCATGTTTTTTGCATCTTTAAATGCATTGATGATTATAGGAATGCTGCGAAAGGTGGACATGTCGCTGGTAAGCGCATCGGCAGACCTGGGAGCCGGTTCTGGCTATACGCTTTGGAGAATTGTAGTTCCGCTTTTGAGACCGATTTTATTGAGCTGCTTTCTTTTATCTTTTATTCGTTCCGTTTCTGATTATGGGACACCGGTGGTAATCGGGGGCAGATTTGAGACGGTTTCTACGGAAATTTATATGCAGGTAATCGGATATTCGCGGCTCGATAAGAGCGCGGCTTTGAATGTGCTGATTTTGATTCCGGCCATTCTTGTATTTGCGGTATATCGCTACTTAATGAAAAAGAACGAGCGATTAATCAGTGGAAATAGCAATAAAACCATGGAAAGTGGAGACTCGTATCGCGTAAAGGGCTTGTCAGCCATAGTCGTATGGCTTGGGGCAGCAGTATTTTATGTCATGATGGCATTGGTTTATGGTTCTATTTTCCTGAATAGCTTTACGAAAAATATGCGTGGAAAATTAAAGTTTACCACAGAGTATCTGGATGCATTGCTGGAGCACAATATGGATACGTTTATTCGAAGTGTGGAATATGCATTGATTGTGGCAGTCGTAGGAAGTTTGATTGGGATTTTACTGTCCTATTATATTGACAGAAGAAAAATCCGTTTGGGAGGGCTTTTGGATTTCATTATCACTATGCCGTATATGCTGCCGGGAAGCTGCTTTGGAATCGGATATATTCTGGCATTTAATCATGAGCCGTTGAAATTGACAGGAACAGCACTCATTGTAATTTTGAACATGATTTATAAGCAGATGTCGATTACGACAAAGGCCGCATCATCTTCTTTAATGCAGATTAGTACAGAACTGGACATGGCAGCAAGAGATTTGGGAGCGAGAAGATTTCAAGTGATGAAAGATGTCATTATGCCGAATTTGAGACAGGCATTTGCTACTGGATTTATCAATAATTTTACCAGTGCTATGGTGACCGCAGGTGCGGTTATTTTCTTAATCACGCCAAGTCAGAAGATTGCCGTATTTACATTGTTTGATTGTATTAATACAGGAAAATATGCAGAGGGTTCCATGATTGCAAGTTTCATTATTGTGATTACTATTTCGGTAAATCTGTTGTTTTCATTTATAGTTACAAGGAAAGGTAGAAAAAAACGTGTATTTAGAACTGAAAAACGTAAGTAAAAGTTTTGGAGAAAAAGAAGTTGTCAAAGATTTATCTCTGGATTTGCCAAAAGGAGAACTTTTATGTCTGCTTGGGGCATCCGGCTGTGGAAAAACAACTACTTTGAAGATGATAAGTGGTTTTTTGAAGACAGACAAAGGACAGATTTTGGTGGATGGTCAGGATATTACTGCGTTAGAACCGGAGAAACGACCTGTTTCTACTGTTTTTCAGTCATATGCGCTGTTTCCGCATATGAGTGTATTGGACAATGTTATTTATGGATTGAAATTTCAGGGTATTCGGAAAAAAGACGCTATGGATATGGGAATGGAGTATCTCAAGATTGTTGATATGGAAGAGTATGCCAGAGCCTCTATAGGTGAAATATCTGGAGGACAACAACAAAGGGTAGCTTTAGTGCGTTCCCTGATTACAAAGCCAAAAGTATTGCTTTTGGATGAACCGTTAAGTAATCTGGATGCGAAACTGCGTGTGAAGATGAGGGAAGAAATACGGGAAATTCAGAAGAAATATGAGATTACCATGGTTTTTGTTACGCACGACCAGGAAGAGGCTATGGTTTTAGGAGATCAGATTGCCATTATGGATGAAGGAAGACTGGTTCAGATTGGTAAACCTGAGGATGTGTATTTACATCCACAGAATGCATTCGCAAGAGATTTTCTGGGAATCTCAAATCAGTTTATGAGTACAGATGGAGAAAAAATATGCTGTCGTCCGGAAGAACTTGAATTTTCTTCGGAAGGGATTGTGAAAGGAACCGTCATCCAAGAAGAATTTCTTGGATTTTACCGTCAGTATTATATTGAAACGGAAAACCATGAAAATATTATTGTGCGAACAGCACGTGAGAAGAGAGTAGAGATAGGTAATCAGATTTTCTTGCGTCTAAAATAGAAAATTGACAGTTATTTATCATCATGTTAGAATGAGAATGCTTTATATGACTTTTATACAATCAAATAAATATGTAAGGTGTCAGTCAGAATGATTTCTGACTGGTGAAAAGGGAAACAGGTGCGAATCCTGTGCGAACTCGTCACCGTATTTTGCGAGCAACAATCGAAACCACTGGGAAACCGGGAAGGGGATTGGGTGCGCTTGAGCAGTAAGTCGGGAGACCTGCCTTTCATAGTACAGGAACGGAAGGTTCATGCCACGAGAAACTGGCAGTACGAAAGAAATGAGGAGCTGTTACATGCAGTTTCTTCTTTGCGTGCCTTTGTTCTGAGAACAGGGGCATTTTTTATATCAAGGAATTACATTTTCTGTTATAAAACGTATGAATGAGTCAAAGTCCAAAGCAATTGTATGAAAACAGAACATAAAGCAAAATCAGAAGAAATCAAGGAGGAAGCAAAATGAAAAAGAAACTGGTTATTTTATGTTTGACAGCAGCACTGAGTGTATCTATGCTGAATGGCTGTGGTGGAAAGAACGATACAAAGGAACAGGGCAGCACGTCAGAAACCACAGAAGTGAGCGACCAGGAGGCAGCAGATAAGGTGGCAAAATTAATTGATGACATTTATGTGCAGGAAAGAACAGATAAGACCGATGAACAGTGCGCAGAAGCGAAGAAGGCGTGGGATGCACTGACAGATGCTCAGAAGGAATTGGTAGAGGGCGACAATGCAGACCCGGATTACTTTGGAAGAGATACCGGGGATGCATCAAAGGATGACCCGTTGAATGAAGATAATATCGGTGAAAATGAACTACTGGTAGTAAGCTTTGGAACATCCTTCAATGACAGTCGTGCAAAAGACATTGGTGGTATCGAAAAAGCATTACAGGCAGCATATCCGGACTGGTCTGTAAGAAGAGCATTTACCGCACAGATTATTATTAATCATGTACAGGCCCGTGATGATGAGAAGATGGATAATATGGAGCAGGCTTTACAGCGTGCGGTAGATAATGGAGTGAAGAATCTGATTGTTCAGCCGACTCATCTGATGCATGGAGCAGAATATGATGAACTGACAGAGGCAGTGGAAAATTATAAAGATAAATTTGAATCTGTAAAGATTGCAGAACCACTTCTTGGAGAAGTAGGAAATGATGCAACTATCATTAATGCAGATAAAGAAGCAGTTGCCAAGGCAATTACCGCAGAAGCTGTAAAAACTGCAAACTATGACAGCCTGGATGCGGCAGCAGAAGACGGAACAGCCTTTGTATTCATGGGGCACGGAACTTCTCATACAGCAAAAGTCAGCTATTCACAGATGCAGACACAGATGGAAAACCTCGGTTATAAGAATGTGTTTATCGGAACTGTAGAAGGCGAACCGGAAGAGACTGCATGTGAAGCTGTTATTGAAGCAGTGAAAAATGCCGGATATAAGAAAGTAGTACTTCGTCCACTGATGGTAGTGGCAGGAGACCATGCAAACAATGATATGGCTGGCGATGATGAAGATTCATGGAAGAGTCAGTTTGAAGCGTCTAAGTCATTTGACAGTATTGATACACAGATTGCAGGTCTTGGTGGAATCGCAGATATCCAGCAGCTTTATGTATCACACGTAAAAGCAGTTTTGGATGCACAATAAAATTTGTAAAAGGGGATTGCGAAACATTGAAAAAGAAAATCTTTACTGTGCTGATGGCAGTTCTCATGGCAGGAATGCTGCTTACAGGCTGCAAAAGCAATGATAAAGCGGGTACATCTGCGGAAACTGTAGAAAAAGATTCTGAGGAAGGAGAGTCTGAATCGGAACCGGTGCTGGAGGATGGTACCTACACAGCAGAATTTAACACAGACAATGGCATGTTCCGTGTAAATGAAACCTGTGATGGGAAAGGGACTCTGACTGTGAAAGACGGAAAGATGACCATGCATGTTACCCTTCTTTCCAAGAATATTGTTCATCTGTTTGTGGGAACGACGGATGATGCAAAAAAAGACGGAGCTGATTTGCTGGAGCCGACCATAGATACGGTAACCTATGCAGATGGCACCACAGAAGAGGTCCATGGATTTGATATTCCGATTTCGGTAATAAATGAAAAGTTTGATTTGGCACTGATTGGTACGAAGGGTGTGTGGTATGACCATAAGGTCAGTGTAGATAATCCCGTGAAAGTGGAAGAATAGATAATAATATAGTATTGTTTAAAAAGGACAGAAAAAAGTGCTTTAAAATGCAATTTTTCTGTCCTTTTTGTATAATATGCCGAATTGAATAAAAATATAGTAAAAACTATATTTAAACATTGAAAAAATTAAGCGAATACTATATTATTAAGACAAAGTGTATGCGAATGAAAACCAATTTTATTACTTTTCTGAAAAATGATAAAAATATAATTTTGTAATTCCTTCGCGCAAAATTAAGAAAGGAAAAGGGAGAGAAAATGAAAAGAAAACGTAACACACACAAATGGTTTCGTGCAGCATTCAGTGGATTGCTTGCCGTAACATTGATTGCCCCGCATATGACGATCAGTGCATTTGCCAGTGAAGTAGGAAACACTTCTTCGAATGCTTTATCTGAAGCGCATAAGAGTGCAGAGGCAGTGGCACAAAGCAATAGGGAAAGTGGACTTGTGGGTTTTGAGGGCGAGTATGCCCTGGACGATACGAATAAACAAGTTTCTGTTATTGTAGAATTTGTACACCAGCCGGCGGCATTAGTAGAAGCTGTTGCGGATGCAAACGGTGAGCAGGTATCACAGAGTACGAAGAAATTGAAGGCATTAGAAGAACAGGATAAAGAAACATTTTTTGAAGCATTGGAAGGTGTTGACTATTCTGTAAAGTATGAGTATGACGATGTTATGAATGGTGTTTCCTTAACATTGCCGGAATCATATGTGGATGACATTGCTGCATTGGACTGCGTATTTGCAGTATATCCAAATGAAACCTATGACAATGTGACTACTCCTGATGGTAAAGCTGATTTTGGAACTGCTGAGACTACGGAAGAGTCCGGAAATGGTGCGGCATCGTATGCGCTGGAAAATGGAAGCACCCGCTATATTCAGGGAATGGCAGACAGCCGGGCATATCTTCATACAGAAGAACTGGGCCTGACCGGCCGTGGCGTGACGGTAGGAGTCATTGACACAGGAATTGATTACAACCATCCGGATTTACAAGATGTATTTGCAGATACGCTGCCAAATGGGGATACGCCAAAGGCAGGAGAATTGTTAAATGGAAAGTTTGTAGGAAGAAACTATGTTAACAATGGAAATGCGGCTAATGACCCAATGGATGACCACGGACACGGAACGCATGTTTCCGGAACCATAGCAGCAAGGGGTGTCAATACCACAGGAATCAGTGCACAGGGAATTGCACCAGAAGCAACACTGGTTTCTTATAAAGCAATTAATTCAAAAAACAGTTGTCAGCTTGACGATATTTTGGCAGCTATGAGCGATGCTGTAGCAGACGGCTGTAAGATTATCAGTATGTCATTAGGATGGAGTAATGCAACAGATGCAACGCACGGAACGAATCTTGGACTAAATAGTCTTGCACTTCAGAACCCGGATGTTTTGTTTGTTGTCTGTGCTGGAAACAGTGGAAGCAATTCTTATACGTTATGGTCTCCGGGAACTTCTCCGATGGCATTGACTGTGGCAAATGCAATGATTCCATCTGAAAACCGATTGTTAACGCTTAATCACGATGGAAAAGAATCACAGCTTAGATTAGTCCGTTCAGACTGGAGTAACACGGTAGTGGAAGAAAATGGCAAGTATACGCTTAATACCTTGACAGCGGATGCACTTGGCAATTACAAAATGGTACTATTGCCTACAGTAGATGGAAGCGGACTTGGTACAGGTACGCAGGCTGAGTTTGAACACTTTTTGCAGAATCAGGTCTCCACAACTTCCTTGAAAGAAGAAACAGAAGAACCGGCAGTGACAGAAACAGAGATTCCAGAATCAGAAGAATCTGAACCGGAAGTTCCGCAAACAGAGGAAACGGAATTGGAAGTCCCAAAATCTCAAGAAGAATTAACATCGCCTGAAAATGTAGAAAACCAGGAAGAAGAAAACCAGGAAGAAGAAAACCAGGAAATCGGAACTGCTGCAGAAACAGAGTTAAATCCGTCGTCAGAAGAAGTGAAAACAGAAACACCGGATACAGAAGTACCGGTGGCAATGGCGGCAGAGGATTATGAAGGAACCTTATTTGTAGTACAGCGTGGAGAATCTTTTGACTCTACAGTGGCAAGAATTTTAAGCAGTGTAGGAAATGGAGCTATTTTAGTTATCAACAGCGAAAGCAGACAGAATGACTTCGAAAATATTTCATGGTGGCAGGGATATTATCAGAATTATCTTCCTGTATTTACAATGCAGTATGAGGAAGGACAGGAATTTCTTCAGGGGTTGAATGTAGGAGAACCATATGAGTTCCAGTTTACGAAGGCAGCACCACTTAGCAGTATTGCTGCAGGTGGAAAGGGCTGTAAGCCTGCATTTGATACCTCTATCGGACCGGTTAGTAAGACCTATGATATGAAACCTGATATTGCAGCACCGGGAACTGCAATTATTTCTACGGTATATAAAGATTACAATGGAACAGCAGATAATTATGAGTATGCATATTCAGCTATGAATGGAACTTCTATGGCAACCCCTCATGTATCAGCTATAGCAGCACTACTCAGAGAAAAAGCTCCGGACCTTACGGCACTTGAAATAAAGTCCATATTGGTAAATACTGCTGACCGTGCAGCTTTTGGTAACAATGTGAGTCGTCTGGCAGTTGGAGCAGGTATGATTGATCCTGCAGCGGCAGTTAAGGCAATAGATGAAAAGGTTTATATGACCGCCAAGAACGACCATGCATATAGTAATTCGGCGGAACTGACTACAACGGTTGAAACACCGACCATCAGTATGGAAATGATTCCGCGGGGAACTGCAAGTACAAGAACAGTAGATGTTACAGTGACAAATAAAGGAAGTATCAGTCATACATATAATATTACTTTAGAAAATACAACTTATGCCACAGTAAATGGAAGCTCTTCTGCTGTAGAAGCAGGTAATATCTTTAGTACGGATGTAAATAGTGTTACCGTTGCTGCGGGCAGTCAGGCGACATTTAAGCTGAAGGCATCTGTTGGAGCTGATGCAGCAGGCGGATGTTATGAAACAACGGTAGTACTTACAGAAGGAAATTCCAGACTGATTTCACCGGCAGGTGTATTTGTATACGCAGCTTCTACAATTAGAGATGATGCGCTGGATTCAGATTATACATTTATTCAGAATGCGGTTGTATCCCGTGGGGAGTATATGCAGCTTGCTGATTACAATAAATATGGAAGTGACAGAACATTCCTGCATTACAGCTTCAATGACACCACCGTAGACAGCTGGCAGCCACTTCTCTATTCTGTAGATGGAGAATTAATCGGTGTTATAGATGGTACATATGGTGATATTGGACAGAATTACTATTACTGGAATACCATTGGTGACTGGTATGCGCCTTGTACACTTGACGATGACGGAACCATCCACGAAACAGGAAACAGGAGTAAGATTCCGGAAGGAGCTTATAAGGTGGCTTTCCTGCTTAGAAAAGCAGGTGCACAGCCGAAAGTCATTCCGATTGCAGATTTCTATGTTGATGACACTTTACCGGAATTAAAACTTGCAGATACAGAAAAATGGACAGGAAAACTTGTTGATGATCATGTGATTTACAGTGGAAATATTTACGATGAAGGTACAGATGAGATGAAGAATCTTGGAATCAATTCTGCTGTAGATGAACGCATATTTGGAAATACCACCAGTCAGAAGGATAATGTAGTTATCTTACGCATCGGTGAAAAGGATTACCGGGCAGAGATTGATGAAAATGGTGACTTTACAATTACTGTTCCGAAAGCAGAAGCAACAGGAAATGCAACTATTTATTTTGGAGATCATTTCCTTCCGCAAGGATCAGAGGGAAGACCGGATGATTTCTATGATGGATTCGAACCGGAAGGATTGTCTTATACGGTAGAAACTTCAGCGGATACAGTTCCTTGGATGACGGCATATGCATATCGTGCAACGAATATGGCAACTGCAGAGATTGAGCTTGCATATTCAGAGGAAAAAGAACCGGAAAAACCTGTCGAACCGGAAGAACCGGATAAACCGGTAAGTCCGGATAAGCCGTCAGGGGACAGCAAGCCATCTGGAGACAATAAGACGTCAACAGATAAAAAAGCAGATAAAGCTACTCAGACTGGAGATCAGAGCCCGATTACATTGTATGTGATGCTTTGTTGCATTTCAATTTGTGGAATTGCAGGATATGTATTGTATATGCGAAAAGGGAAAGCAGATAATAGCGAAATAAGAAGATAAAAATATAAGGAGTCGTAACCCATCGTTACGACTCCTTAGTTATTCACTGGTTATTTCTGCCCCTGTAGTTGTTATCATACGAACCGGGCTTGTTTGGTCTATATCTTCTGCCATCTTGTGGGCTTTCATCAGAATATCACTGTATTCCATCTCCACCGGGGCATCTTCCTCCGGGACAAAGCACCGGGCACTTTCATCCGGAAATAAATGATTCTTTAGTTTGAATGCCATAAGAAAGGCTTCCAGTTCCTGCTTCAGAGCGTCTTTATAAAATTCGAAATAGAAATGAATTTCAGTTCGCTCAAATTCGGTACAGATGCATCCGCACTGGTTACCGTGGGACCGGCTGTGCCGTCTGAAATATTCCGAATCTCCGGTTACCATATAGAAAATCTGTACAAGAAGATTTTCTTCAATATCGCTTTCGTAGCTAAACCAGCACTTATGCAATTTGTCCTTTTGAAGGGATTCCTCATCAATATCGTATTTTTTCAGCAGCTTATTATAAAGCTTAATTGCAGATTCCTTTTCTCCGCCTTCGCCTCTTTCTGCAAGAGCCTTGATTTTTAGAAGTTTGGCTTCTAACTTGTTGTCATCCACTTTACATGTCCCCTTGTTTTGCTTTTATACTCATCTGCCAAAGTATAACACATTTGTTATAAATTTGCTATTGAAATTGTGCCCAATTGCAAGGGATTTTGTACGACATTGTTTGTCCGTTTTCGGGATGGGTAAATGTCAGATGACACGCACAAAGTCCAATCGGTGTGTAAATTTTTTTGAACTGGAAATCAGGATTATACTTGTTATCGCCCCAGAGCGGTACACCGGCTCCTGCCATTTGTACTCGAATCTGGTGGTGACGGCCTGTTTTCAGATGTATCTGAACAACAGACAAATTCTGTTTGATATTTGTATTTAATACTTTATAGGAAAGCTCTGCCCGCTTTGCACCGGGTGTATCCTTTGTACATATACTGGAAGTGTTAGAGGCGCCATCCTTTACAAGATAATCCACAAGAGTTCCGGAAGCGGCGGGAAGTGCGCCACATATAAGAGCTTCATATTCTTTGGTAAATCCGTCGTTTTGCATTTGCTTATTTAATTTCTGGGCTGCAGCAGGAGTTTTGGCAAACACTAAGATGCCTCTTACGGGCTGATCCAGCCTGTGAATAATGGCAAGATAAGGTGGTTTTTTCGAGCCGGAAGCAGTCTTTACTGATTGGTGCAGCAAATGATTTTTCAGGTAATGCTCCAAATCCATAGTTCCAGTATGCTTAGTCTGTACCGGGAAACCTGCCGGTTTTACACAGACTAAAATCTGGCTGTCTTCATATAATATTTCTGGTTTTTCCATAAAAATAAATTCTCCTCATTTTTGGGTTGACTTTTCCTGAAAAGGAAGTTACAATGACACAAATAAGAGGGAGTAGCTTCCATTGAAATCTTATTAAGATTCTATCAGTGTAATACGAAATCGTCATCACGATTATTTAAACATAATCCGGTTCGTATTGTCAATTAGCGAGACTTTTATTGCAGAATTTCATACACGCAGTGTGTATCCGCACCGGTAGTGTATCGTTTTGCAGTAAGGAGTCTTATTTTTTTGCCTCATTTGCCTTATAAAGTTGTGGCTTATGAAATGAAAAGAACAGGACTTCGGCCGAAACGTACACGGAGCCATTTTGTTCAGAAAGAGGAGGAAAAGGTATGACGTATGTATTATTACTTGTTGGATTTGTGTTGTTAATGAAAGGGGCTGACTTTTTCGTAGATGGAAGCTCCAGTGTGGCAAAGCTATTGAAAGTACCACCGATTATTATCGGACTTACAGTCGTGGCATTTGGAACCAGCATGCCGGAAGCATCGGTTAGTATCACGGCTGCCATGCGGGGGGAAAATAGTCTTGCGCTCAGCAATATATTGGGTTCTAATATTTTTAATCTGATGATTGTGCTTGGATGCAGTGCGCTTATGAGACCGATTTCATCCAGCAGGCAGGTGGTAAAGAGAGAATTGCCGTTTTCCATTGCAATTACAGTATTATTAGCACTTTTGTGTACAAAGTTTTCTTTTGGCGGGCTTTTGGATGGAAACGTATCTTATCAGCTTGGAATAGGAAGCGGTGTTTTGCTTTTGGTTTTGTTTGGAGTATTTCTTGTCTGTCAGGTAAGAGATGGTCTGAAAGCAAGGCATGAAGATGACGGAGAAGAATATAAGACGCTTTCTCCGGTTAAGAGTATCGTGTATATCGTTGGCGGTCTGGTTGCTATTGTAGCAGGAGGAAATATGGTTGTAGAATCAGCGACAGATATTGCGGTTGCATTTGGCTTCAGCCAAAGCTTTATCGGTCTTACTATTGTTGCGATGGGAACATCCCTTCCGGAATTAGTGACTTCCGTAGTTGCAGCGAAGAAGGGAGAAAATGAATTGGCACTTGGAAATGTAGTGGGGTCCAATATTTTCAATATTCTGTTTATTTTGGGTGCAAGTGCGGTTCTTTCTCCGATTGCAGTAGAGCCAAATGCGATTATAGATATGGCGATTCTTGTAGTAATGAGTATACTGGCATATATTTGCACTAGGACGAAAAAAACCCTTTCCAAGAAAGAGGGAGTTCTTTTTCTGATTGCGTACGCAGTCTATTTCTTCTATATTTATACAAGATAAATCCGTAAGGAAATGGGTTGACAAATAAAAGAAAGACCTTTAAAATTTAAAGTAATTTCATAGAAAGAATACGCGGAAAGCGTATTCTTTTGTTTTGGCTGAGAAGAGAAACAGTACTTGTTGAAAATGCCCCAGAGAGGCTTTTATGGTGGAAGAAGCTGCATGGAAGATGAGGAACCAGTCTTGGAGTCGCTGTGGCAACACACGTATGCCGGCGTTAACGGTAAATGAGGTGAGCTGTGTCAGACAGTTAATTAGGGTGGTACCGCCGGTTTTTCGGTCCCTTTGCAGGGAGGAAGAACCGGTGTTTTTCGTTTATTAGGAAAATGCTTTCCTAATTCAGATAACGGTTATCTCCCGGAACAATAGAAATGGATAAGAGAGAAAAGGAGAATGAACATGGCAAAAGACAAGAAATTTGTGGAATCCATCACATCACGCGATGAAGATTTCGCTCAATGGTACACAGATGTAGTGCGTGAAGCTAAGCTTTGTGATTATTCAAGTGTAAAAGGATGTCTGAATTATCTTCCAAACGGTTATGCACTTTGGGAAAAGATTCAGGCAGATTTGGATAAGAGATTTAAAGAAACCGGAGTAGAAAATGTATATCTTCCGGTCCTGATTCCGGAATCTCTTCTTCAGAAGGAAAGTGATCATATCGAAGGATTTGCACCGGAAGTAGCATGGGTAACCCGGGGAGGAATGGAACGTCTTCAGGAAAAGATGTGCGTTCGTCCTACTTCAGAGACATTATTCTGCGATTTGTGGTCGAGAACTGTCCAGTCACACAGAGATTTGCCGAAGGTATGGAACCAGTGGTGCTCTGTACTTCGCTGGGAGAAGACAACAAGACCTTTCCTTCGTTCCCGAGAATTTTTGTGGCAGGAAGGTCACACCATTCATGCAACTTATGAAGAAGCAGAAGAAAGAACACTTATGATGCATCAGGTATACAAAGACTTTATAAGCGAGTCTCTTGCAATTCCATTTGTATCAGGACCAAAGACAGAAAGTGAAAAATTTGCTGGTGCACAGGATACTTATACCGTAGAAGCACTGATGCATGATGGAAAAGCACTTCAGTCGGCAACCAGCCATTTCTTCGGAAGCGGCTTCCCGGATGCATTTGGTATTAAATATCTGGATAAGAACAATGAACTCCACAGTGTTTATGAGACATCCTGGGGACTTTCTACCCGTATTATCGGTGCCATTATCATGGTTCATGGCGATGACAGTGGTCTGGTTCTGCCGCCAAGAATCGCTCCGGTTCAGACAAGAGTGATTCCGATTGCACAGCATAAGGAAGGTGTACTCGATAAGGCAAATGAATTGGTAGACACACTGAAAAAGGCTGGATACAGCGTGAAGATTGATGATTCCGAGAAGAGTCCCGGATGGAAATTCAGCGAACAGGAAATGCTTGGAATCCCGACACGTATTGAAATCGGACCAAAAGATATTGAAAATAATCAGGTAGTAGTAGTCCGCCGTGATACCAGAGAAAAAATCGTGGTTTCTATGGATGAAATTACAACAAAATTAGGAGAAATTCTGGAAACCATCCAGAAAGATATGTATGACCGTGCAAAGAAGTTCTTAGATGAACATATTGATACAGCAGTGACTTTGGATGAAATGAAGGAAAAATTCGAACAGAATCGTGGTTTTATCAAAGCAATGTGGTGCGGAAGCGAAGAGTGTGAAGGCGAAATCAAGTATGAAACTGGAGGAGCTACTACTCGCTGTATCTGTAAGGACGATCCAATCAGTGATAAGTGCATTTACTGCGGAAAACCAGCAAAACATTTAGTATATTTTGGTAAGGCATATTAAGATGAACATTCAGTTGCCGGAAAAAGTACAACAGATTATTAAAACGCTGCAAAGTCATGGATATGAAGCTTATGCGGTAGGTGGCTGTGTAAGAGATTCTCTGCTTGGACGTACACCGGGAGATTGGGATATGACTACGTCAGCGCTGCCGGAAGAGACCAAAGCGTTGTTTGACAGAACCTTCGATACAGGAGTTGAGCATGGAACCATTACGGTTCTGCTGGGAAAAGAAGGGTTTGAGGTTACCACCTACCGGATTGATGGAAAATACGAGGACAGCAGGCACCCATCGGAAGTGACATTTACCAGATGCCTGTCAGAGGATTTGCTGCGGAGAGATTTTACGATCAATGCCATGGCTTATAACGATGAAGATGGAATTGTGGATTTATTTGGCGGTATGGAGGATTTGGAAAAGCAAATCATCCGGTGTGTGGGAAATGCGGAGGCGAGGTTTGGAGAAGATGCACTTAGAATTATGCGTGCGGTCCGTTTTGCGGCTCAGTTAGGCTTTGAAATCGAAGGTAAGACGCAGACGGCAATTCGAAAACTGGCATTTAGTTTAAGAAACATCAGTGCAGAGCGGATTCAAGTAGAACTGATTAAGCTTTTGACTTCTCTGCATCCAGAGCAGATTCGCCTGGCATATGAGCTTGGAATTACAGCAGTTATGCTGCCGGAGTTTGACAGAATGATGGAAACTGCACAGGAGACACCACACCATTGCTACAATGTGGGAGATCATACAGTTGCGGCATTGCAGCACTGCCCGTCTGATAAGATTCTGCGGCTTACTATGCTGTTTCACGATATGGGAAAACCAGAAAAGAAAACCATAGATGAGAATGGAATCGCACATTTTAAAGGGCATGCCTTGGTCAGCGAAGCAATTGCAAAAGAGATTATGCACAGGCTGAAGTTTGATAACGATACACTAAGAAAGGTAACGAAGCTTGTCTATTATCACGATCTTCGTATGCCTGCCACACCACGCAATGTGCGTCGTGCCATGAACCGGATAGGAACAGAGCTGTTTCCCTACTATTTAAACGTACGACGGGCGGATACACTGGCGCAGAGTATGTTCCGGCGTACAGAAAAGCTGGAGAACATTCAGGAAATTGAGAAAATTTACCTGCAGATATTGGAAATGCAGCAGTGTGTATCGCTGAAGGATTTGGCAGTAAAAGGGAATGATTTACTGGCTGTCGGTGTAGAACGCGGGCCGCAAATAGGGGAAACACTGAATAAGCTGTTGGAACTTGTGCTGGAAGAACCGGAAAAGAATGAAAAGGAACTGCTTTTGGCAGAAGTGACAAAGTGGTTGAAGAAATAACAATTTTCAGTCATATATTTATAAGAATTTTAAGATGAGAGCACAGAGTTTTCTGTGTTCTCTTTTTGTATATCCAGGCATACATTAGAGAGAGTATTGAAAGAAATATATAGGGGGAGTTCATGAGAGATTATGGTGTAAGCGTGTTAGAACAATATCCGATAGAAGTGATGAATGTGCGCAGGGTGCGTGGAGCAGTTCTGTGCGAAACCAATCAGGGACTTATGCTGTTAAAAGAAGCCGGAATGAGGGAAACCAGACTTCCGTTTCTGGTAGAGCTATATCAGCATTTACAGGAAGCCGGGATAGAGAAGGTAGATAGTTTTGTTGCAGACAAAGAAGGAAATTATATTGTGACGGCAGAAGATGAGACAAAGTATATGTTAAAACGATGGTACCAAGGAAAAGAGTGCGATGCGTACAAAGAAAATGAACTTTTAGAGTGTGTGCACACGCTGGGGCGTCTACATAAAGTTATGATTATGGAAAAAGAAGACGGAGAGTATGGAAAAAGGGAACGGACATTGTTGGAAGAATATGAAAGGCATAACAGAGAACTTCGCAAAGTACAGTCTTATATTAAGCGTAAGAGTGTAAAAGGTTCTTTTGAACGGGAGTTTATGAAGGGTTATGAGAAAATGTACGGCTGGGCAAGGCTGGCAGTGGATAAATTGGAATGTTCCATGTGCAGTGAACTACAGAGTGAGATGCAGCGAAAGGGAACGGTTATCCATGGGGAATATAATTATCACAACCTGCTTATAGACACAGATGGAATTGCAATTACCGGATTTGAGAGGGCCCATTATGGAATTCAGTTAGAAGATTTGTATTATTTTATGCGGAAAATACTGGAGAAACATCAATACGATGAGCGGCTTGGCTATCGGATGCTGCGGGCATATGATGATGAAATTTCGCTGGGAAAAGAGAAACGGGAATACCTGGCGGTACGGTTTGCATATCCGGAGAAATTTTGGAAGATTTCTAATATGTATTATCATTCCAATAAGGCATGGATTCCGGAGAAAAGCACGGAAAAGCTGAAGAAAGCCATTTGCCAGACGGAAGAAAAAAGACGGTTTCTTTCCAATATCTTTGCGCTTTACGTTTAGCTTTTGCAGTGCTGTATATATCTGGGGTAAATGGACAAGATAAAAGACAAGATAAAATAGGCTGGAATGCCTTATTTTTCGGCATTTTCAAAGGATTGTGCTTGACAAAAAACCTAAAAACCTATATAACATAACTAAAAGGAATAGGAGTCGCTTCAGTTATTGGATGCTGGAGGAAACTGAGAGGTTATTGACTCAGAACATAATATACTAGGAGGAACTATCCATGAATAAAACTGAATTAGTTGCAGCAATTGCAGAAAACGCTGAAATTTCCAAGAAAGACGCAGAAAAAGCTTTAAAGGCATTCGCTGATGTAGTAGCAGAAGAATTGAAAAAAGGTGAGAAAGTACAGTTGGTTGGATTCGGTACATTTGAAGTTAGTGAAAGAGCAGCAAGAGAAGGAAGAAATCCACAGACAGGTGAAACAATGACACTCGCAGCTTGCAAAGCACCTAAGTTCAAAGCAGGTAAAGCTCTGAAAGATGCAGTTAATGCATAAGGATTGCTATATAGGATAGATGGTGAAAAGAGAGCGCCTGGCGCTTTCTTTTTTTACGCGAAGCAACGAGCCAAAGTCCATGCTTGCATGAGACCTTGGCGACTGCCGCGATAACTTGAGAAACTCGCGGAGCGTGTTTCTCATAGTTACCAGCTAGTGAAGAAAACATTTCCACCGATGACAACACCAGTTCTATTTGTAGATGCTGCATATAAGAAATAATAGCAGTCAGATACGGAAGAATGTCGAGCACCGTTGATCGCATCTTGCGCTACCTGAATGGAAAGACTTCTTGGCCCTGCTTTTAAGACACGGTCTAAGGAACCTGTCCATACCGGAGCAAACTGTCCGCTTGCGTAAACAACACCTGAAATGCTGTTTGGGAAACGTCCGCTGTTCACGCGGTTCATAATAACTGTTGCAACTGCAAGCATAGATTCATAATCATAGCGAGCTTCACATTGTAGAATGGCTGCTAAGAGTGTAACATCATCTGAGGCAACGGTTGAGCCACCGGAAGAGTTTGAGCCACCGGAAGAACTTGAACTTCCGGAGGAACTGTTACTACTAGAACTAGAACTGTTCTGCTTGTTCGAACTGGCAGCAGCCTCAGCTTTTGCAGCTGCTTCGGCTTTCGCAGCGGCTTCCGCCTGTTTCCTGGCTTCTTCTGCCTGACGAGCTGCCTCTTCTTCTTTGGCTTTCTGCAGTTTTGCATTCACCTCATTCAAATTAGTAGAAGTTGCAGCAGCTTTTGCCTGTAATTGTGTCTGCTGTGTCTGCAATTGGTTCTGTAAATCTTTCATGGAAGCCTGCTGTGCTTCCAGGTCTGCTTTCTGATCGGCAATCTGCTGGTGAACATCTTTCAGATCGTTCAGAGCTTTGCGGTCGTAGTTACTTAAATTTTCAATAAAATCAGCTTTGTTTAGAAAATCTGACATATTTTCTGCTGAGAAAAGCATCTCAAGCATTGTAGCACTTCCGTGCTCATACATATATTTGATACGGCTTTTCATATCTTCATACTGCTGATCTTCGTTTTTCTGCGCTTTCTCAAGATCATCCTGTGTTTTGTCTATATCACTGTTGAGGATCTCAACCTGCATCTCAGTATCAGATATCTTCTCACTCAGGGTGAGGATATCCTGGTTGATGCCTTTTAATTCGTTCTCAAGGGCAGAGGTCTGGTTTTGCAGATTGTCTATCGTGTCTGTAGCATAGACAGGAAGTGCAGAAAATACAATTGCAAGGGAACAAATGAGCGCGGTGCCCGTATGTAACTTGCTTTTTTTGTAAAATGCCATAATCTCAATATCCTTTCTTTAAATGACATTGCATAGTTGTTGAAAACCTATTATACTATAAAACAGAGAATTAATCAAATTGGCACGAAATATTTTATGATTGTTTTACAAAATAATTAAAAAGATATTGCTTTTTGTAACAATTGACAGATAGAAAATACAGAAGATAAGGAAAAAAGTATGAAAAAAAAGGAAATTAAGATTGTTGGATTAGATCTCGATGGAACACTTCTTACAGATAAGAAGGAACTTCTTCCTTATACGAAGAATGTGATCAGAGAGGCACTGCAGAATGGTACAGTTGTTCTTGTTGCAACCGGAAGACCATGGACAGGAGTTCCGGAAGAATTACGTGAGCTTCCGGGGATGGATTATGCACTGACTGCGAATGGGGCAAGGATTATCGAGACGAGAACCGGAAAGGTACTGGAAGAACATCTGTTATCCAAAGAAGCAGCAAAAAAAGCAATTGCAATCGGAAGAAAATATGATACTCTGTTGGAAGTTTATTTTGATGGGCAGGGATATGCTCAGAAAGATGAGATCGCGCAGGTGAGAAAGTATCATAAGAATCCGAACATGTGGGATTATTTTCTGAGAACACGAATAGCGGTAGACAGCCTGGAAGATCTGCTGGATGAAAAAGAAGGGAATCTTGATAAAGTACAGATGTTGTTTGCAGATATGGAAGAGAGAGAAGAGGCATGGAAAGAGCTGGAGCGAGAAGGCGTCTTTGAACTGGTTGGCTCTCTTCAATATAATATAGAAATCAATGCAGTTGGTGTAAATAAGGGAACCGGACTTGTGAATCTTGGCAAGATGCTTGGAATCAGGCGGGAAGAGATCATGGCGTGTGGGGATGGCGATAATGATATCGCAATGCTCAAGGAAGTTGGATTTGGGGTTGCCATGGCGAATGCCGAAGAAAAGGTCAAAGCTGTAGCTGATTATATTACGGAGAGCAACAATGATGAGGGGGTTGCAAAGGCCATCGAGAAGTTTGTTCTGAAATGAGGAGGGGAATCATGTTAGAAGTATTAAAGGTTATCATTTTAGGAATTGTGCAGGGAATCACAGAGTGGCTTCCAATCAGTAGTACAGGTCATCTGATTCTGGTAGAGCAGCTGATCCAACTGAAGCAGAGCGAGGCATTTACGAATATGTTCAATGTGGTGATTCAGTTTGGATCGATCCTGGCAGTTGTAGTAATTTATTTTCATAAGTTAAATCCGTTCTCACCGACGAAGACGGAAAAGCAGAAGAAGATGACAATTCAGTTATGGATTAAAGTAGTGATCGGAACAATTCCGGCACTGATCGGAGGAGTGTTGCTGAACAATCTGATTGAATCAAAACTGAGTAATGCATATGTTGTTGCATTGATGTTGATTG
>ERZ825137.1746-NODE-1746-length-26939-cov-3.921440_pt1 | contig 26939 bp, 26 predicted proteins | sample MGYA00519873_ERZ825137 | MGnify/ENA primary metagenome ERZ825137 (study PRJEB31778, sample SAMEA3449190) | human gut metagenome | biome: human gut; feature: human-associated habitat; material: faeces | place: United Kingdom | collected 2010/2012 ...
AAGTATTAAAATTTGGTGGTACTTCAGTCGGTTCTGCCCAGCGGATCAAGAATGTCGCATCAATCATTTGCGATCAGGAACAGAAAATAGTAGTACTCTCTGCCATGGCAGGGACAACAAACTCTTTAGTGGAGATATCTGAGTGTTTCCATAAGAAAGATCCGGGAAAAGCCAATGCGATCCTTTCTGCTTTGGAACAAGCTTATGTCAATCATATAGAAGAATTATACCAAAGCGATACCTACAAAGAAAGGGCCATGCAATACATGCTTGAACGGTCTCAACATGTCTGGTCTTTCTCTAATATGCCTTTCAGCATGTTCGATGAAAAGGAAATCTTGGCGCAGGGTGAGCTAATATCAACCTTTCTGATGACCTGCTATCTGGAAGAACAAGGAGTGAAGGTAGTTTTATTGCCTGCGTTGAACTTCATGCGAATTACAATGGACAATGAACCGGACATGGAATATATCGCTAAACACCTAAATACACTTTTGGAGCAAAACAAAGAGGCAGAAATATATATTACGCAAGGTTTCATCTGCCGGAATGCTTACGGCAGCATTGACAACTTGGAAAGAGGAGGAAGCGATTACACCGCCTCTCTAATTGGAGCGGCTATCCAAGCAGAAGAGATACAGATATGGACGGATATTGACGGGATGCACAACAACGATCCACGGTTTGTCAATGACACCGCTCCTGTTAGGCAGTTGAACTTCGACGAAGCCGCTAAGTTGGCACATTTCGGTGCCAAGATACTACATCCGACTTGCATCCTGCCTGCCAAGGAAAAGAACATACCGGTACGCCTCTTGAACGCATTGCAGCCAAATGCGTCGGGTACATTGATCTCGAATACGGTGGAAAAGGGTACGATCAAAGCTGTTGCCGCCAAAGACAACATCACGTATGTCAAGATCAAGTCGCTCCATACGATACCGACACCTCATTTTCTGAGCATCGTGTTTGATACGTTCTATAATTACAATACGCCGGTGGACATGGTGACCACTTCCGATATCGGGGTTTCCGTAACGATTGATGATGACAAGCATATAGACGAGATTGTGGGTGTATTACGGAAATACGCAACGATTACAGTCGAAAAGAATATGGTGATTGTTTGTGTTGTTGGTGACCTAGAATGGCAAAATGTCGGTTTTGAGGCACGCATCATCAATGCATTGAAAGATATTCCCGTACGGATGATTTCATACGGCGGAAGTAGTAGTAATGTATCGTTGGTGATGAAAGCGGAAGATAAAGTGCATGCTTTGAAGGCGCTTAGTGAACACTTGTTTTCCGTATCAGACAAACCTGTGTTATCATCCGTTTCTTAAAAGAAAATTAAGATTAATAGTTGAGCATATTTGTTTTTTGATTTGTTTTAGAAATGAAGCAGAAGCAGTCTTTTTTTGTAGAGACTGCTTCTATTTTTCGGTAATAAACAATGAAAATTCTTCTGTGTATTGACAGGTGGAAAATCTGGTATAAACTGTCCCCCCATTATCCTATCTAAAGAGTCCCCCAAAATCCAATTTAAATTGCCCCACCCCAAAAAACATTAAAAGAGTTACAGAATCAGTTCATAATTCTACATTAATCTATTAAATAGACAAAACAGATAGTATTCCCAATAAATCAATCAGCATGAACAAGATTTGTCAAGGAGGTGTGCGACTTGTTTGTCATGGGAAGCTCCGGTACAGGAAAGAGCTACATTGCCACAGCCTTGGGATACAGAGTCTGCCAGAAAGGATTGAAAGTGCTGTATGCCAATACTTCCAGACTTTTAGGGCAGTTGAAGGCCACCAAGGTAAAAGGTAGCATCCTGTAGGAGCTGAAAAAGATAGAAAGGACGGATATGCTTATACAGGATGATTTCGGCTTGCAGCCGTTGGACAACGGAAGCAGAATGCATCTGATGGACATCATCAAAGACCGATATGGTAAGAAATCAACACTGATTACATCACAATTGCCGGTCAAAGACAGGTATGATGTCATCGGCAAGAAGACAATAGCCGGCGTAGTCATGGACAGAATAACTCACCAAGCCGCAAGAATTGAGCTGCACGGAGAGTCCATACGCAAAATTTGCGGGAAGAAATGAATGATTATATTGGCAGTAAATAAAAATTATAAACCCAGCACAAATCGAAAACTAATAAACTGATTATGTGATATTTTTTTGTATTTTAGGAAAAATAAATCGGGGGTCAATTTAAGTTGGATATTGGGGATCTGTTTCATTCGAGTTTCCAAGTTGTCGTTATACTCCTTGAACACATTGTATAATGTTTTGAAAGTTTCGTCCTTTTCCTGATAGCGGTTTACTATGGCACGTGCGGAGACAATCTTTTCCTCCAATTCCAAGTCTTGGTAAATCTGATAGAATTTCACACGCAAAGGTACTTTCCCGTTTTTAACGGTTTACTACGCTTGATGAAGAACAACACGCTGAATATTTCTCTTTCCATACGGCTCAATTTTTAATGATACAAAGTTAGGAAATCGAACCGAGAACCCGGTTATGTAAAATAGATCAACGTGCTGTAAAAAAACGAAGTAGCACTTGTGTTGTGTAACATTTTAGGCTTTCTAAAACTATCCCCCGAATAAGGATGTATAGTTTACTTTAGTCCCACTTATTTTACCTATTCTTGAAAATGAAAAATCCCTAAACTTCTTTGAAAGTTAGGGATTTACATCGTTTCTCTTTTCTTAAAAGTGGTGCCACCAGAAATCGTCATTTTGACTTAAGTGGCTGTATTTCTTATAGATATATTTTCAAAAAAGAAGTAATCTCCCGCTATTGCTCCACCAAATTTTTGCACTGCTTTGCGGCGAAATTCTTCACAACACATTTCCTACTACAAATATAAGGAGAATCGTCGTAATTTGGAAATTTAAAGAATAGTTTTATTGACTATTATATTGAAAATATCCCCATCGAAGCAGAAAGTTGCTTCATATTGCTACAAATAAAGCAAAAATGTCCTTTTTGTACACCGCAATCTTAAATAATATGCTTTATTTTTGCCTAAATTGTTTATATGGAGAGATTTTTGTCTATATCGCCATCACCATTACTTGCACCGTATGTCAAGGAATATTGGTTTCTATCCGCAGATAGCACATGTCAAGGCAAACAACGTGCTATTCCTTCTGGATACGCAGGACTAATATTTAATCGGGGAGGTAATATCTATTCGGAAGAATACGGCTTGTATCCGAAGTCATATCTTTTTGGACAATCCGTTAGACCCGTAAATATGTGCTTTGACAATCTGAATATCGTAATAGTCGTTTTCCAGCCTATTGGTATTAAAATGCTATTGAATATGTCAGGTAGTGAGCTTAAAGGACAAAATGTCGGGTTGGACTTACTAAGCCCACGATTTAAAGAATTAGAAATACGTTTGCTTGACACTCCTGATGAGCAAAGAGTTGTCTGTTTGATAGAGAATTTTTTGTTAGGATATCTCAATAGTGGCGAAGATTATAACTATAAGCGATATACTTCAGTTATTCAATCAATAGAAATGGGAGAAAGCAATATTTCTAAATTGGCTGACAGAGCTTGTCTTGGATATAAACAATTCAAACGACTTTTTTCAGAATATGTAGGATTAAACCCAAAGGAGTTCATTCAGATAAACCGATTTTCAAAAACGCTACATTCGTTGCAAACGAATTCTTCAGCAAATCTAAATGAAATTGCTTGCAAATGTGGATATTACGACAAATCTCATTTAATAAGAGAAGTGAAATTTCTGTCAGGTTACACTCCGAATGAGTTTTTATCAAATGCAGACCCTTATTCTGATAATAGGTCATTGTTTCAATCTTTTTTTGTAGATATAAGAATATAAGCAACCCAATATGAAAATACTAATTTACGGAGCGGGAATTGTAGGAACTACCTACGGTTGGCAATTATCAAAAGCGGGTCACGAAATAGCTGTTTTGGTTAGACCTGAAAAGAAACAAGCTATAAAGGAAGAAGGCATTCATATCCACTGTGCAGATTTTAGAGGAGGAAAAAAGGAAATAGAGGATATTGTTTTTAAGCCTGATGTTATAGATTCCTTGTCAGCAGATAACAATTTTGAATACATTATTGTAACAACAAACAATCTTCATTTGAAAGAAATACTACCTGTTCTTTCCAAGTCAGCAGGAAACGCTCATATTCTTTTCTTTCAAAACATGTGGATTGATGATTTGGATAGCATTAATAAATATCTTTCCGAGAAACAATATTTTTTCGGATTTCCCTTTATGGTAGGCGGTGGCAGAGATGCAGGTTGTATATATAGTGCTATTTCTGGATTAAAACAATCACATACTCCATTAGGAGAACCGAATGGAGAAATATCTGAACGAGTACGGAAAATAGCTGATGCATTTGAAGATGCCAATCTCAAACCAATTATCTACAATCAAATTAAAATTTGGCTTATAACCCACTATGCAGTTGCTGCTGGATTGTCTGCGGGAATCATGAAAGCTAAAAGCGGACGGAATTTTGCGAGCAACTCTGATATTCTAAAGGAAGCAATAAAGGCTATCAGAGAAGGGTTAGAGGTATGTCAAAAGTTAGGTTATAATCCGAAAGCAGTAAAAGCTAATGGGCTTTACTTTTTACCTTTCTTTATTGCAATTCCAATAGCCAAGAAGGTTTATGGTAATGAAGCATTATGCCTTATGTTTGACGGGCATACCCAGCATTCACCTAATGAAATGAAGAAAATGTTTGAAGACATTATAACGGACGGAGAAAAACACGGAGTTAAAGTTTACATTCTTAAGCAAATAAAAGAGGGGATATTCAATTAATGCATTAATCATTCAGTATACAAGGCTGTTCCTTGATATAATTCAATTAATTTATGCTTATGAATGATTTATTACAAATGAGGATGTTCGGACTATTGTCTGAAACCTCACAGGAAGTAAGTAACGAAGAAATGCAAAATGCTTATGGCGAATTTGTTGAACAAATAAGAATCGTGGGGGATGGAAGTGATTATTCCACAGTCTACCGTATTCTTGTAGCTACCCGTATTGAGATAGCCTCACTCGAAACAGTACCTCTTTACGGGCAGGGGGAAAAATGCGCTTAAAAAGCTATTCTTACAAAAGACACTGGCAATTATTAGCACAGAACTGGAACTACTAAATTTCAAAATTACACATCCTGAATCGTTTCCTTTGGCAACTCCATTGACATTTGAATCACCTTTATCGGTCATACCTAAGTTCCAACATCTTGGAATTATGGGTATGACTGAAATTCTTTCAGCTTTGATGTTGTTGGGTGGTATCATCGACAACACAGGCAAGAATCCAACTATCATTGCTTTTTCGGAAGTCTTTGAACAGGCTTTCGGATTTAGTTTTAACGGTATCTATGACCGTCAAAGCGAACTCTTCAAACGCAAATCATGTAATCTCACCAAAACATTGGATGCTTTAAAAGCCGTCCTTATTAAAGAATATAAGAAACGACAAGCGGAAGCACTGAAAAATAAAGATGAAAAAAGAGGATATGGGAAAAGCACAGGGAAGCGTAGTGTCCCTGCCGGAAAGGAGAAACCATGGGGCTTGCGAAATATCGGACAGCAGTCATCACCTTGAGTGACAAAGGCGCAGCCGGAGAGAGAAAGGACGAAAGCGGGCTGGTGATCTGTGAGAGGCTGCGCCAAAACGGACAATACGAAATCGTGGAAACCTTACTCTTACCTGACGATTGTGCCTTGCTCAAAACGCAGCTTGTGCGGATCTGCGATGAAAAACTGGCCGACCTGATTCTGACGACCGGTGGCACCGGGTTTTCCAAGAGAGATGTCACGCCGGAAGCAACTCTGGCGGTGGCGGAGCGAAACGCGCCGGGAATCGCCGAGTACCTGAGATTCCGCTCGATGCAGATTACACCGAAAGCAATGCTTTCGCGTGGGGTTTCGGTGATGCGGGGCGACACCTTGATCATCAATCTGCCGGGAAGTACGAAGGCGGTAAAGGAAAATTTGGAATTCTTGCTGCCTGCGCTCGATCATGGGCTGAACATCATGCTGGGAAGAGCCGGAGAGTGCGGAGGAAGATAGAGGATGAAGCAACAAGACGTTTCTTTTACGGACTTTCAAGCGAGCAGATGGCTTAGGAACACAAAAGCGGAAGACGGATTTTGCAGCAAGCGCTGGAAGTCCGATTTTGTCGTAGAAGGATTACGCGGCCGAAAGACCGGAGACCGGATTCGGATCGGAGAAGAAAGCTTTGTCTTGACCGAAATCGGAAAGCGGTGCTATGAGGATTGTCCGCTGCGGCTGCGCTTGGGCGGGAGCTGCCCGTTGGCGTCCGGCGTGGCATTTGGAAAGAGAGAGCAATGAAAGACCAGTTCGGAAGAGAGATCGACTATATTAGAATATCCGTTACAGACCGGTGCAATCTGCGCTGCCGGTATTGCATGCCGCCGGAGGGCGTGCCGCTTGTCAGCCATGAAGAGATCCTGCGCTTTGACGAAATCGAGCGGCTTGTAAAAATTTTCTGTGCAAAAGGGATCAAACATGTTAAAATAACAGGAGGAGAACCGCTGGTGCGCCGAGACGTCAGCGTGCTGGTGCGCCGTCTGAAACAGCTTTCCGGACTGGAGACAGTTTCGCTCACAACGAACGGAACCCTGCTCACAGCACATCTGGCGGCACTGGCGGAAGCCGGTCTGGATGCTGTGAATATCAGCATGGATACCCTCTTCGCCGAGCGATACCATGCGATCACAGGTGGCAGGGTGGAAGATGTGTTTCGCGCGCTGAATGCCTGCGAGGCATATCCGCAGATCCGGGTGAAACTGAACTGCGTTTTGCTCGCGGATATTTCGCCGAAGGACATTGTCGCCCTGGCGGATATCGCGAGAAGTCGGCACGTGGATGTACGTTACATTGAGATGATGCCGATTGGGCTTGGCGGCGCGTTCGAAGGCATGAAACAGGAAACCGTTTTGGAACTTTTGCAGAGCGTTTACGGTCCGGCAGAGCCTTGCGGTGAAAAACGCGGACAGGGACCGGCCGTTTACTGGAACTTCGCAGGGTTTTGCGGAGGAGTGGGAGTGATCAGCCCAATCAGCCATATGTTTTGCAGCCGGTGCAACCGGATCCGGTTGACTGCAGAGGGGTTTTTAAAGCCCTGCTTGCAATACGCGGACGGCGCGGATCTGCGGCTGCTGCTGCGCCGCGGCGCGAAGGATACAGAAATCGCGGCTTGCGTGGAAAAAGTGATTTACGCGAAGCCGCGCGAACATTGTTTTACGGAAGCCGCGCAAGAAAGGGAACGCGCAGACTGCCGTAAGGAAACGGCTCTAATGTCCCGCATCGGCGGCTGAACAAGCGGCATATCAAAGAGAGCTTGAGAAACGGAGTGAACATGGCAGCGAAAGAAATTGGCAAAATTGAGGCTGTCTGCGTCAGCAGAACAAAGGGAACGGCAAAGCAGAATATCGGACAGGCAATCTTGAAGGAAGATTACGGAATGCAGGGCGATGCGCATGCCGGTAGCGGACATCGTCAGGTCTCATTGCTTTCCGCCGAAAAAATAGAGGAATTTCAGAAAACAGAACCAGAGATCCGTTATGGAAGTTTCGGTGAAAATCTGGTTGTCAGCGGCATTGACCCGGCATTGCTTCCGATTGGCACACGCCTGCGCTGCGGAACTGTACTGCTGGAAATCACACAAATCGGCAAGGAGTGTCACAGTGGCTGTACGATTGCCCGTCGCACCGGGACATGCATTATGCCGACAAACGGTGTTTTTGCCCGTGTTCTTACGGAAGGTACGATCAGGACAGGGGACTGTTTTGAAGTAGTTTCAAATAAATAATTTCACACTTCAAAGGGATTTCGAGTCTGCTGGCCTAAGGTTAAGGTTTCAAACCGGCGCTACGGAGGCAGACCGATGGGTATGTGCCGAAAGGCAGATGCCTTCCGAATTTGAAAAGATTTTCCAAGGAGGAGAAAGATGAAAAAACTTTTTACTGTATTGCTGACTATGGCGATGATGCTGAGCTTTGCAGCGTGCAAAGATCAGAACACGCCGCCGGATGATTCCATCATCGATGTGAATCTGGAGATTCTCATTGAGCAGGATGACAGCATGATCAACACCTACAGCCTGCTCGCCGTCAATGACGCTGCGCCGTTTGAGGACGCCGACGGCAATCCGGTAAGCGATGTAGCGCTGAACACACAAGGCGCGGACGCGCTGATTAACTGGCTGCTTTCCGAGGAAGGAAAAGAACTTGCCGCGAATTTCGGATATGATGAATACGGGCAGTATCTGTTCTATCTGCTGGATGATGGCGCTTCTTCAGACGCGGAGATCCCGCAGGCAACCGAAGAGACAAAGCTGATCCGCATGTCCACGACGACTTCCGTGAACGACTCCGGCCTGCTCGGCTATCTGATCCCGAAATTTGAGGAAGCTTACGGCTACAAAGTTGAGATTTTCTCAGCAGGGACAGGCAAAGCCATCGCGAACGCAAAATGCGGCAACGCGGATCTGATTCTTGTTCATGCGAAGGCACAGGAGGAAGACTTTATAAAAGCTGGCTTTGCCCGCACGGTAGAGGGGCAGAACGCTGAAAGATTATCCTATATGTACAACTATTTTGTCCTTTGCGGACCGCCGGATGATCCGGTCGGCGTTAAAGGGATGAGCGTTACGGATGCCTTCGCGGCGATTGCAGAGCAGGGCGCGAAATTTGTTTCCCGCGGAGACGGATCCGGTACTCACACCAAAGAGTTGTCTCTGTGGCCGCAGCAGCTTGGGATCAGCGAAGATCCAACCAGCTTTGCGGACTATGACTGGTATATCTCGTCAAACGCCGGGATGGGCGCTTGCCTTCTGCAGGCATCAGAGCAGGGTGCCTATATCCTGTCGGATAAGGCAACCTTCCTGACCTTTGTCGCTAACGGCGGCAAAGTGGAATCCTAAACTACGGGGCTTCGATATGAGTATTGCTCTGGAAAAGGCGCTGGATTTGATTTTTGCAGGCGATCGGACGCTGCTTCAGATCCTTGCGGTGACCCTTAGAATGAGCTTTGCCAGTTCCCTCGCGGCACTCCTTTTCGGCGTGCCGCTGGGGATCCTGCTTGGCAGCGCGAGGTTTCCGGGGAAGAAAATACTGATCGTGTTGAACCGCACCATGATGGGAATGCCGCCTGTCGTATGCGGTCTTTTGTGCTTTTTGATGTTCTGCGGGGTCGGACCACTGCGCCGTCTGAAACTTTTATATACCGTCACAGGGATGGTGATCGCGCAGATCCTTTTGATCACACCAATTGTAGCCGGAACCATGGAACCGTTCGCGGCAGCAATCTATCCGGATTTGCGGGAAACTGCGCTGGGACTCGGACTCAAAAAAAAGAAGCTGCTGTGGCTGATGGTCCGCGAGAGCACTTATCAGATCGTTTCGACCTATCTTTTGGGTTTGAGTCGAGCGATGGCAGAGGTTGGGGCGGTGTCGATGGTTGGCGGCGCGATTGCGTTTAAAACCAATGTTATGACGACCGCGATCATGAATTACACAAACATGGGGAATTTTACGATGGCACTCGCGCTAGGCATCATTTTGCTCGCGGTGTCTTTGGCGATCAACATCACGGTTTCGGCCTTGCAGAGGGGAACAGGACGATGAAAAAAGACAGAGGAAAAAGCATAGAGACATGCCGAATGCTAAAAAAATATGGGACAGCCTTTGTATTGGATTTACCGCCTCTACGCTTTGAATGCGCAAAAACCTACGCAGTCATCGGCGCGAACGGCTGCGGGAAGTCCACTTTTGCGAGAATCCTCGCGGGTCTTTGTGAAAATGAAGCCGGTAAAAGTAGCGCGAACGACTGGACAGGAGGATGGTCCATCGGTTTTTTACCGCAAAGAAGTTACGCTTTTCATATGAGTGTCCTGCAGAATCTGATGCTTAATCGCGGAGTCGATAAACCGAGCACGGAAGGAATGAAACGCGCGGAAGAGTTGCTTGCGGCTCTGAAACTTACCGAACTGGCGCGGGCGCCTGCCAAAAAGCTTTCCGGCGGGGAAACCGCGCGAATGGTGCTGGCCAGACTGTTGATGCAGGAGTACGACTTGCTGATTTTGGATGAACCATCGGCGGCAATGGATGTCGAGTCAACGTTGCTTGCGGAGACGCTGCTACGGGAGTACCAGAAGCAAACGGGATGCTGCGTGATTCTGATTACGCATTCGTTGCAGCAAACACAGCGTATGGCCGACGATGTGCTGTTTTTGCATGAGGGTAAGCTGGTGGAACAAGGAAGCGCGATCCAAGTGCTGGAAGATCCACAAACCCCGCAGGCAAAGACATTCATAGAATTTTACGGAAGATGAGAAGATACCAAAACAGGAGGATTGTAAAGAAAAATGGAACTGCTTCAGGTGGATACATTAGAAGAAACATTTCAAAAGCTGGAGTCTTACGCGCGTGGTGACGGACCGCGCGGCGCGGGTCTAGCCATGGAGACGGAAACGATCCCGTTTTGGCAAGGAGGCGGAAGGGTTTTAGCTGAGAATATCCTCAGCAGGGAAGATATTCCACCCGCGCCGCGTTCGGTGATGGATGGCTACGCGGTGTGCAGCGTGGATACCACAGGTGCTTCCGAAGGCCTGCCGGTTTTTCTGCGCGTCACGCAGGAGGTGGAGATGGGTAAACTGCCGTGCGGCGAAATCGGGAGCGGTGAATGTGCCGCTATTCCGACCGGAGGATTCCTGCCGGCAGGCTGTGACGCTGTGGTCATGGAGGAATACTGTGAAACTTTTGGAGCAGACCAAATCGCGGTGTATACCGCTGTATCGCCGGGACGAAACCTCGTACAGACAGGAGACGATGTAAAAAAGGGTGAAATGGTGCTGCCGCGCGGCAAGCGTCTGCAAGCCGCCGATCTCGGTGTGCTGGCGGCCATCGGCAAAACAGAGATTCCGGTTTATCGGCCTTGGCGCGTGCATATCCTCTCGACCGGCGATGAGATTGTGGATCCGCGGGAACCTTTGAGGGCAGGCAAGATGCGGGATGTAAATTCTTATACCTTATCTTGCATGGCACAAGCATATGGATTTAAAACGAGTTTCGAGCTGCTTCCAGATGATGAGGAAATACTGGAGACGCGGGTGCGGGAAGCCATGCATGCTTGTGATTTGGTTATCGTCAGCGGCGGCAGTTCACAAGGCAAAAAAGACGCGACCGCGAAGGTGATCCGGAAGCTTGCATCCGCCGGTGTTCTGACGCACGGTATTGCCGTCAAACCGGGAAAACCGACCGTTTCTGGCTTTGACGAACCGACCCGCTGCGCCTTGCTCGGACTGCCGGGACATCCGGTCGCTGCGGCACTTTTGTTTGACCTGCTTGCCGGACGGCTTTGGAAACAGCTCAGTGGAGAAGAAAAGACCGAAAAGCCGAGATTCCTTTACGGAACGCTCAGCATGAACCTGCCGGCATCGCCGGGAAGGGAAACCTTGCAGTTGGTGCGTGTGTGTGAGGAAGATGCAGAAGAAACCGAACCCGCAGAGAACGTGGGCAGCGGGAAGACGCTTCGCGTGGTACCGATCCTCGGGAAATCAGGCATGATCCGTACTTTGTCCGAGGCAGACGGATACCTTGTGATGGAGCGCGATGAAGAGGGTCTGAAGCAGGGAGCAATGGTCAAAGTCCAGCTGTTTTAATGAAAGATAGGAAACGAAAAAAATGAAACGTAATTTATACCTAAAAACTACGCCCACGGCAGAGAGTGTCAAGAGATACATGCAGGCTTTGCACGAGGCAGGAAGTCTCACACCGAAAACGGAGCGCGTGAACGTATACGACAGTTTGGGAAGAGTGACCGCGTCTCCTGTATTCGCCAAATGCTGCTCGCCGCTTTTTAATGCGGCAGCAATGGACGGCATTGCCGTGATTGCCGCGCAGACCGCGAACGCGTCCGAAAGAAACCCTCTGCAGCTGAGACGCGATGTAGATTACCGCCTCGTCGATACTGGGGATCCAATCAAAGCACCTTATGACGCGGTGATCATGGCGGAAGACCTTATCGAAATCGATGAAGAAACGGTCGAGATCACGGCTTCTGCCCCAGGCTGGCAGCATGTACGTCCTTTGGGTGAGGATATCGTCGTGGGGGAAATGCTTCTGCCGACGAATCACACGATTCGCCCTGTGGATATCGGGGTTCTGCTTGCCGGAGGAATTTTAGAGGCAGAAGTCTTCGCACGACCGAAGATCGGCATCATACCGACAGGAAGCGAGATCATTTCGCCCCATGCGACGCCGCGGGAAGGGGAGATCATTGATTCCAACACCGGGATGTTTTCCGCCATGGTGACAGAAGAAGGCGGCTTACCGACGCGGCAAGCGATCGTGGAGGATGACTATGACAGAATCAAAAACGCGATCCGCAGCGCGCTGCAGGATCAGGACATGGTGATCGTCAATGCCGGATCCAGCGCGGGAACCGAGGACTATACGGTGCATGTGCTGCGCGAAATCGGAGAGGTCGTCATTCACGGCGTTTCCATGAAACCGGGCAAACCGGTCATTTTGGCGATCGTTGACGGAAAAAGTGTGATCGGTCTGCCCGGATACCCTGTCAGCGCCTATTTGGCGTTCCAAAAATTTGTCTCTCCGGTTATCGCCGCACTTTCCGGGAGAAAGCAAAAGGAGAGCGGAGGAACGATAAAGGCCGTGCTGTCCAAACGACTGGTGTCATCCCTGAAATATGAGGAATATGTGCGCGTCCGCGTGGGAAAGGTCGGCGGACGTTTTGTCTGTGCGCCTCTGGCCAGAGGCGCAGGCGCAGCGATGAGTCTGGTGCGCGCGGACGGATTTTGTGTCATTCCGCAAAATCGGGAAGGCTATGAGGCAGGAGAGATTGTAAACGTGGAACTGTACAAGGATCCGGAAACACTCGCGAATACACTGGTGTCTGTCGGAAGCCATGATCTGATCATCGATTTAATCGGAGACAGGATGGCGGCTTGCTATCCGGGAATGGATCTCTCAGGGACTCATGTCGGCAGTCTGGGTGGATTGATGGCATTGAAGCGCGGAGAAACGACACTGGCGCCGACGCATCTTCTGGACGAAGAAACCGGCGAATATAATGTTGCATACCTGAAGAAACTTTTTGCCGGTGAGGAGGTCAGCTTGATCAAAGGCGTTCAGAGGATTCAAGGAATTATGATAAAAAAAGGAAATCCTTTGGGCGTCACCGGAATAGAAGATCTGCCAAGACTCAGATACATCAACCGTCAGAGGGGTGCCGGTACGCGGGTGCTGCTGGATTATAAACTGAAGCAGATAGGCATATCACCCCAGACAATCCACGGATATGAAAAAGAAGCCGCAACCCACATGGCGGTTGCGGCGCTTGTCGCGTCCGAAGAAGCGGACGCAGGTATGGGAATCCGTGCAGCGGCAGAGGCGCTGAATCTGGATTTTATCGAAATCGGCGTGGAAGACTACGACTTCGCGATTCGTACACAGGATCTAAAGCTTCCGCAGGTCAAAGCGTTCCTGCAGATATTAAGAAGCTCGGAATTTCACGAAAAGCTGAAAGAGATCGGCGGTTACGCAGCACCGCATGCAGGGGAGATTAAACATCTTTTCCTTGGCAGTAACGAAGCGCTTTTTTGAATTCTGTATATCCCCAGTAAACCGGCGTCGGGTAAATTGGGTTGCCCTCTTTCATCGCCCAGCGGATGATCTGATCTTCATCTTTTTCAGGGATCGGATCAATGTACTGCGGAATGTCCATTTTTTCCTTTAACTCCTCGATCCAGGAAATGAATTTTTCGGCTTTTTCCGCATCGTCTTTTCCTGTCATACCGCAGACCTCCGCCAGACGTGCCAGTCGTTCATGAGCGGCAGAACCGAACAGGCGCATCACATGCGGCAGATTGATCGACATTGCAAGACCGTGCGGTGTTCCGTAAAGACCGCCGAGGGTGTGACCGATGGCGTGTACATAGCCGACGCAGCCGCGGGTAAACGCGCGTCCCGCGTAGAAAGCCGCTTTTTGCATGTTCTGACGCGCTTCCAGATCGTTTCCGTCCAAATAGGCCTGATAGAGATTATGGTAAACCAGACGAACCGCGTCTTCAGCTAGCTTGTTTTCGAGTTTGGAATTATAGGTATGGTTGGTGTAAGCTTCGACCGCGTGGCACAGCGCGTCCATGCCTGTCGTGGAGGTCACCTTCGGAGGAAGTCCAACCGTCAGAAGCGGATCCAGCACAGCGAATTTCGGCATGAGGGAAGTGTCCTGAATGGCTGCCTTGTGACTGGTTGCGGAATCGGTGATAACCGCTGCCAACGTTGTTTCTGATCCGGTTCCCGCAGTTGTCGGAACAGCATAGAACATCGGAAGCTTATGCAGAACCTTAAAAGTGCCCTGAAGCTGCGCGACCGTCTTGTTCGGACGAGCAAGACGCGCGCCGATGCCTTTCGCGCAGTCCATCGGAGAACCGCCGCCGAATGCGATCATGCATTCGCAGCCGGAGGCCTTGTATAAGTCGACGCCGTTGTTGACATGGATATCGGTCGGATTCGGTTCAGCCTTATCGTAGATGGTATACGCAATGCCTGCCTCATCCATAGCTGCGAACAGACCGTTCAACGCGCCGAGCTTCATCAGGACCGCGTCGGTAACTACAAGTACTTTATGAAAACCGTCTTTTTTGATTCTGGCGGGCAGTTTTTTGATGCAGTCCGGACCCTCCAGAGTTTCCGGAATGCGCCAAGGCAGAACGGCCATGCCAACCTTAAAACAAGCTTGAAAAACTCGTGCATATATTTTTCCCATGATACGCCTTCCTTTCTTTGTTATGTATAGCGCTGCTGCATAGTTTTTCCTGTATTCGCGCTATCTTTCGCGCACGATACATCTAAAACGTGATCGCCGCGATCGGACAGAGCCGTGCGCAGATACGGCAATCGATACAGTCTTTTTCCCTGCCTTCTTTCATGCGGGCAATCGTGTGAATATCACCGTGGAATTTTGCCGGTTCCACCTCAAGACAGTCTTTAGGGCAGTTTTCCACGCAAAGACTACAGCCGGCGCAGAGCGCCGCGTCGATTTCAGGTCGTTTCCATTCGGACTTCGGAACTTTTTGGACAGAATTTCCGTTATCGTCGAGAATGCAGCCTTTCGCGCAGACCTTGCCGCAGACGCCACAACTGATGCAACTCCCCGGATTAATATGGTGCCGTTCTTTTAGGGAACCGGAAATCGCCCCGACAGGGCAGCTTTTCGCACAGAGGGTGCAGCCGATGCATGCTTCTGAAATATAATACGCCATGACATTCCTCTCTTTCTCAGCCGCCGCCGGACGGCGACATCAGAACCAACTCGTCACCGTCCTGTAAGGCGGCGGAAAGTTTGCTTTGCTTTCCATTCACCATGAAAATACATCGTTTCAGGTCCTTTCCATCCCAACCGGTGGCGCGGGAAACAATCTCGCATGCCTCCCTGACGGAAGACACATTAGCCTCCGTTTCCTTGAATCCGGTTTTGAGACGCAGGACGCCGAACAGTTTGATGCGAACCATATCATCACCTCTTCTCGATATTGAGTTTCTTTAATGTGCGCGATGTGGGAACACCGTTCTGATCCCAGCCGCGCGCTTGATAATAGACTTTTTTCATGCGCTCCAGCGGAACTTTGGTGGTTTCGTCCCGCGGATCCTGCGGGACATCCGTCAGTCTGGACGGTAATGTGTCATCCTTTGCTGTAATACCGAAGCGGGTATTGATATATCGTTCGAGTGTATAACCGCGTTTCCCGGCCTTTAGGAAAGATCCGAAAGTCACCGGCATTCCGGTGACCAGATGCAGTGCCTTTGACTGGTTAAAGATGACCGGAAGGTGGAAGCAAACCACGCGAGGGAACTTGTTTAAGAGTCTGAGTACGCCGCCGATATGCGGCACTGCCGCACAGAAGAGCTTTGCATACCAGCTTTGCGGATTGCTGATCAGCGGCGGCGGGAAAAAGGCGTAGGTGGTGAACAGGCATTGCCCGCAGGAGGATACCGCCTCCATCAGATCCTGAAAGATGACAGTAAAATCCGGTTTCGCATGCGGCGTTTGCGGATCGACGTTCAAGGCAAGGCCCTCCACGATGATCATATAGCCGCCGTTCAAATGGCAGCCGCCCCGGTTCGAAACTGCATAACCCAGACCCAGTCCGACGGAACGACGCGGTTCATAGGCGGCAAGTTCCATGCCCTTCGCGTGATTCGCGAATTCCTTGCCGCCGTACTTTTCGGAACACCAACGCGAACCGTTTGCAAGTTCGTTTCCGATGCCGCGGCGATAGGCGATATCCTCCCAAAGCGCAGAGATGCCGTCGATGGAACCAAAGCTGAGGCCGTTGTCCCACAGCCCTTTTTCATTTGCTTCCATCGCATAGCCGAGCGTGCTGGCGGCGGAAATCGTGTCCATACCCAGTTCATCCAGTTCGTAGTTCCATTTGAGAATTGCCGGAAGATCGTGATTCAGGATGCCGCTCCCCAAAAGACCGAGGGTTTCCAGTTCTGGTCCCTTGACTGCTTTGCCGTCTACATCTACGGTGCGCGCACACTTAATCGGGCAGCTCAAGCAGCCCTTGTTTACAATATTATATTCTTCGGCCAGCGTTTCGCCGCTGACCATGTCAAAGTCATCAAACTGACCGTAATTATAGTTTTTGGTGGAAAGCTGACCGCGCATCTGCATGATGGACACCAGCCCTGCAGTTCCCATGCGTGGAAGCTGGTCTCCGGTAAGAGGGTGTTTGCGGAGATAGCGGAACCAGGACTTATTTAATTTGGAAAGCTTCTCTGGGCATTTGACGCTGACGGTGTGATTCCCGGAAACCGTCACTGCTTTTAGGTTTTTCCAGCCCATGACACAGCCAACGCCTCCACGTCCGGCCAGACGTTCATTGCTGACGACCGAGGCGTAGGATACCAGATTTTCACCGGCAGGACCGATGACAATTTTACCATTCTTTACCGGCTTGCCATTACCGGTCGTTTCCTGCAGTTTCGCGTCGAGAAGGGTTTGCGCTTCACCGGTCATCGTACCCCAGAGATCCTCGGCGTCATGGAGGGTAAAGGTTTCATTTTGAATTTCAAGCCATATAGGGGACGGACTTTTGCCGCGGATAATCAGGGCATCCAGCCCGGCTTTTTTGAGATAGTAGCCAAAATTGCCGCCGCAGTTGGAGGAAGTCAGGATTCCGGTCAGCGGAGAGAGGGTTGAGATATTAAAACGGCTGGAACTCGGCGCTCCGGAGCCGGTGAACGGACCGGTCGAGATGACCAGCATATTCTCTTCCGAAAGCGGCGTAACATCCGGGCTTAGACAATCTCCCAGAATTTTCGCCGCCATGGTTTTGCCGCCGAGGAAAAGCCGTCGCTCTCGATCGCTCCAGGGGTATTCCTGTATCTGACCGGTACTCAGATCGATCAGCATGACCTTTCCCATGTATCCGCCGTAATTGGTCGCCATAGAGAACCTCCTTATGTATATCGCGGCAAGTGCCGCGCGCAGATCAATGATAAAAATATTTTACCACTTTTGTGGAATTGTTACTATATTTTTAAACTAAGTATCATGTATACATATATTGCTATGCAAATACGGCCGCAAAATACGGAAAATGTTTCTAACCAGCCTATCCTTGCACTGTAAAAAACAAAATAGACAGGTGTGAGAGAGGTTGCCGTCGCATATCTTGTAACAGGAAGAAGGAGGTGTGATATGGCAGAGTATCTTGTGAACGGTTACGCGTATCCGTCGATCAGCGAGGAAACGCTCGCGTGGTGGTTGCCGCGGCTGACGTGGCTGTCGGCGTTCAGTTACGGTTTTACGGCGGAGGGGCGTCTGGTGAATCTTGCGGACGAGAATCTGGTGACGGCGGCCAACGCTGCCGGGGTGCGGCCGATGATGGTGCTGACGCCGCTGGACGCGGAAGGCAGATTTAACGACAACATCGCGGCGGCGGTTTTTGAAGATCCCGCGGCACAGACAAATCTGACCGACAATATTGAGGCGAATCTGCACGCAAAGAACATGGGCGGTGTGGACTTCGACTTTGAATATATTCCGCGGGTATACGCGGCAGACTATGTTGAGTTGGTCGCGCGGACACAGAGGCTTCTTTCGCCGCAGGGATATTTGACGAGCGTGGCGCTGGCGCCTAAGGTGCGCGCCGATCAGCCAGGAGTTCTGTACGAGGGGCACGACTACGCGGGCATGGGGCGCGCAGCAGATTACTGCCTGCTGATGACCTATGAATGGGGCTATACGTATGGGGAGCCGATGGCGGTATCGCCCATCAACCATGTGCGGCGCGTGCTGGAATACGGCCTGACGGAGATTCCGGCAGAGAAGATCCTCATGGGTATGAGCAATTATGGTTACGACTGGGCGCTGCCGTTTGTGCGGGGCGAGTCAAAAGCCGAGAAACTGACCAATTATCAGGCACAGGCGCGGGCGGAATACTACGGGGTGCCGGTCGAATGGGATGAGAACGCACAGGCGCCGTTTTATACGTATGCGACACCGGCGGGTGTGAAGCACGTTGTCTGGTTTGAGAATGAGCGAAGCTGGCAGGCGCGGTTGGCGCTGGTCGCGGAGTACGGGCTGGCGGGCATCAGTATTTGGAACATCATGCATGTTTTTTACGGAGGCTTGTAAGGCGTGGAGAGGGATTCGCGAAACGCGGCTGCGCGGAATCAAGGGGCGGAATCAGCGGATAAATTCTTTACAAATGCGCAAAAGCTTAGTAAAATAATAAAATAGGCAACAGACAAGGGAGACAATGCAAGAGTGGACAGCAGGATTGACGAATTTAAGAAGTACCTGATGAATTTGGAAAGGTCGTCAAGCACAATCGACAGCTATACAAGAGCGGTAAGACAATTTTTTGATAGATATGAGGAATTGAATAAGGAGAATATGATCGATTTCAAGCAGTGGCAGATGGGGCTGCACAAACCAAAGACAGCGGCGCTGCGCTGTGTTTCCATGAATGTCTACTGCGAATTCGCAGGCAGACCGGAGTGTAAGGTCAAGGGAATCAAGCTTCCAAAACGAAATTCCGTTGAGAATGTGATCACAATGCGGGAGTATCGGAGATTTTTGGATTGTTTGGCCGCGGACGGCAAGTGGAAGATCTATTACATGGTCAAATTTCTCGCAGCGACGGGATGCAGAGCCTCCGAGCTGACGAAACTCGAAAAAAGCTGTCTCGAGAGCGGAGAATTTACACTTTGGACGAAGGGGAAAATCCGTAAGATTCTGATTCCCAAAAGCTTGCAGCAAGAAAGCAAAACGTATTTTGAAAGAGTGGATTCTGACTATCTGTTTCCGAATAAATATGGGGAACGCATGTCAACCGGAGGGATCGGCTGTCAGATTAAAAAGTACGGACGGTTGTACGGAATTCGTGAAGAGGTGCTGCACCCGCACGCCTTCCGGCATCTGTTCGCGATCCTTTTTCTCAAGCAGAATAAAAACATCGCGCTGCTGTCGGACATTCTCGGGCATGAGAGCCTGAACACAACCGCGATATATCTGAGACTGAGTGCCGCGGAGCAGAAAAAGCAGCTTGACAAGACGGTAAACTGGTAGGCAGCAGGAAGGGCTGCGCCTTCGGGGTTCACACGGGCAGCTTCAGGCAAAGCAAACGATAAAATCAAAAGACAGAGAACAACAGAGGAGGTATCCTGAAATGATCCAAATTCACGAAGACAAATGTATCCGATGCCTGCGCTGCGCAGACAAGTGCGTGTGCGGGGCGATAGAAGTGCGAGACGGCAGACCGGTAATCAATCGCGACAAAGGGTGCATCAAATGTATGCACTGCGCGATTGCCTGTCCCGAAAACGCGATTACTTACAACGGGCAGCCGGCGATCGAAAGCGAAGAAATGCCGGTGCTCGCGGACACGTTTTCCGCGGACATGGAGAACTTCCTGCTCGCGAAACGTTCTTACCGTAATTTTAAACCGGAGCCTGTGCCGATGACGGAGATCGAGAGCGCGCTGAATGTGGCTGCATGGGCGCCGAGCGCGAAGAACCAGCATCCGACGAAGTATTATGTGGTCAATAATAAGGAGACCATCGATGCGATGATGACCCTGATCGTGGAGCATATCAAAGAAACCGGAGATTGCCCGGAGGTGCTGGACGGACTGTCAAACGATTGGAACAAGGTGTTCGGCAAAGCGCAGACGGTGATTATCGCGTATGCCAGAAACAACGCAAATCGTCCGTCGGAGGATACGACAATCGCGCTGACCTACGCGGAGATGGTACTGCAGGCAAGGGGAATCGGTACCTGCTGGTCCGGCTATCTGCAGAGATTTTTGAATCACTGCGAGAAACTGGCGGCGATGTTCCCGATTCCGGAGAACAACGCGTTTTACGGCTGTATACTGGCAGGATACCCGACAGAGGAGTATTTTTACATCCCGCGGCGCCTGAAGCTGGCGGATATCAAAACGTTGAAATAACGCGGGCGGACGGCACGCGCCGAGCAGGGGACCTGGTTTGCGCGCTGCGCGGAGAGGAAAGGATGAGAGATGGAACAAAAACCGGATAAAAGTTTGAAGAATAGTTTATTATTGGTCATCGTGGGGGTGACCTTGTTTGTGGCGCTGCAGCACCTGAATTTGGTCGCGGGCGCGCTGAGCATGATGATCGGGCTTGTAATGCCGCTGATCGCGGGCGGAATCATTGCATTTATCTTAAATGTGCCGATGAGCTTCTTCGAGAAAAAAATCGAATGGCTGAACCTGCGGCATCCGTCGAAGCTCCTGCCGCGTATCAAAAGCGCGTTGAGCCTGATCGTGACACTGGTGTTGGTGGCTTTGGCGATATGCTTCGTCGGCCGGGTGATCTTCCCGAATATGGCAGAGTCGATCAAAAGCATCGCGGCAATCGTCAATGATAATTATCAGTCATGGATCGCGCTGGCCGAAAGCTACGGTCTGGACATGAGCGGCGTGCGGGCGTGGATTATGAATTTTGACTGGGAAAAGCTTTTGCAGGGACTGCGGGATAACAGCGGAGAAATTCTTTCTACCGCGACACAGGCAGCAAACAGTGTGTTCGGTGTAGTGGCGAACATCGGCTTCGGCTTGATCTTCGCGATCTATATTTTACTGAACAAACGGAAACTGGGCAGACAGGCAAAACAGCTCGCTTATGCTTTTTTAAAAAAACCGTGGGCAGATGAGGTCTGCGACATCGCGAGCCTGTCTTATAGGACCTTCGCGGGATTCCTGTCCGGACAGTGCTTGGAGGCTGTGATCCTTGGCATGATGTTCTTCATCACCCTGCTGGTCGGAGGGTTTCCGTACGCAGGCAGCATCTCGGTGATCATTGGCTGTATGTCGATCATACCGTTTGTCGGCGCATTTATCGGCATGGCCTTCGGTTTCCTGCTGATCGCGGTGACGCGTCTGGAGCAGGCGCTTTGGTTTCTGGTGGTGTTTTTCGTCATCCAACAGATCGAGGGACATATCGTCTATCCGAAGGTTGTGGGCAGTTCCGTCGGTTTGCCGGCACTTTGGACGCTGCTGGCGGTCGTTGTGGGCGGCAAGGTATCCGGAATCTTTGGCATCATCCTTTTCATTCCGCTCTTCTCCGTTATTTACGCGTTGGTGCGCAGAAGCGTGTACAGCCGTCTCAAAAAGAAAAATTTAAAAATATCATAAAATTTTCATTGCAATTTATGAAAAGATGTTGTATAATAATGATTGTTCCGCACGAGAGCGGGACAATCAGATATGCGGTCGTGGCGGAATTGGCAGACGCGTACGGTTCAGGTCCGTGTGGGCGACCATGGGGGTTCGAATCCCTTCGACCGCACCAAATGAAAACACCATTGGAAATTGAACTCTAGAGTCTAAATTCAATGGTGTTTTTTTCGTGTGATTTAGTCCTTATGCGACTTGTAGAGGCTAAATTTCTTTTTTGCGATTTGGACTAAAATGACTAAAAAGTCAAATCTAGTAGTAGAACTTTCCAATATAAAGAGTTATGAACTCTATTGTCCATTTTGCTGTCTCCCCGATCCTTTGAATTTTGTGGTGTAGTCCAACTCCTTTTATGCAGGAGTCTTGTATTGCAGGTTCTGATGAGGTCGTTGCGTATTATAAAATGAAATATAACTGCTTACAGCTTGGTAAAAATCTGCCTCAGAATGATATCGAGTACGATATAACTCTTCTCGTTTCATCGAGGAAAAGAAAGATTCCACCACAGAATTGTCATAAGGGACCCGAGGCCGTGAAAAAGAATGCGTAATATGTAACGAATGAATATATTCATTCATTGCTTTGAAACGATAATTACTACCACGGTCGGTATGAAAAATTAAATCGAAATCTGGCATTCGCTTCTTGTAAGTATCCCGTAGGGTTGATTTAACAAGTTGTGTACTATTTTTCTTTCCAATTTTATAGCCGATGACCATACGGGAAAAGAGATCCATAATAACACAGATGTAGTAAGGTTTTGTATTGTACTTGAAATAGGTAACATCGCTGACCCAAACTTGGTTTGGCTTGCTTGTATCGAAATTTTGATTGATATAATTTTTACATTTACGAGTTTCATCTTCATATAGTTTCTTTGCATTTTGTCGTATACTAATTAGACCCATATCACGCATAAGACTTTGAACCATGTTTGCAATGATTTTAATGCCCTCGTTTTTCATAATTGCTGCAATTTTATCGGCTCCGAAAATTTGATGATTTTCATCGTAAATCTCTTGTATGCGCAGTCTAAAATCTTCGCGACGCTTAGCATACCAAGTATTATCCTTTTTATTTCGGAGAATATGATTATAGAAAGTTTCTCTGGAAATATTGAAAGCTTCACAAATCATATGCACATTATATTTTCCATAAAACTTCTCGGCCGCATATAGCTTTTCTCGCAATGGTGCCTGTGCGGTGCAAGATGCGGATTTTAAAATTTCAATAATTCCCTCTAAGCGTGCAACCTTGTTTTCTAATAAATGAAAATTATGAATATTGATGGCTTTTCGATTTGATGCTGTATGTTCTTCTTGATAGGGATGCAACCAGTTGTAAAAGGTGCTCTTTGGAATTCCGGTATCAGCAATAATGACTGCTGCAGGTTCTCTATCAGATAGGTAGCGATCAAGTATAGATTGCTTTTGTTCTGCGTTGTATCGTTTCATGTTATCAACTCCTTTGTAAGAATTATATCACCAAAATCTGTGCGAAGATTATATTAAGAGTGTTGAGATATTAAAAATAGGAAATTCTTCTAACTGCAATAGTGCAATCACCAAAAAAAAATAAATTCGCTTGAAAGGAATATATTTTAAAAGAAGAATATTGAGGTTATTTTTATAGGGCTGTTGCCAAAGTTTTAAATTTAATGTAAAATTACAATAGAAATAGGTAATACCTATCATGTAACACGCAGTTACTGTAATGTCAAAGTGAAATGTTCTCTTGGCAAAAAGTATGGAAAGTGAGAGATTAAGATGGCGAGTGGAGAACAAATAAAAGCATTACTAAATGCATATTATAGCAATGATGATAGCCGCTTTAAAACTATTGCGTTACAAATTGCAGCAAGTGAAGCACGTGTTGGCCATACAAAATTAGCTTGCGAAATTAAAAGCATTATAGAAAAAAGTGCTTCAAAAAACAAGATTCTGAAAATGAGAAATGAAAATCAATTGCTAAGCTATGTGAATCAAGAACACAGAAAATCAGAATTAGTTGTATCTGACGAAATAAAAATTCGCTTAGACCGTATTATTTTAGAATTCAGGCAAAGAGAGAAGCTTCGCAGTTATGGAATGAAAAATAGAAGTAAAATTCTTGCAGAAGGTGCTTCTGGGACTGGAAAAACTTTAACTGCATCGGTGCTGGCTACTGAGCTGAATTTGCCATTATATACAGTGCAAATGGATAAGCTCATAACAAAGTTTATGGGAGAAACAAGTGTAAAGTTGCGCCAAATCTTTGATACGATTTCAGAAAGTCGTGCGGTATTTCTTTTTGACGAATTTGATGCCATTGGTGCGGATAGAACTTTTGATAATGAAGTTGGTGAAATGCGAAGAGTCTTGAATTTTTTCCTTCAGATGTTAGAAAATGATGATTCAGACAGCATTATTATAGCCGCAACAAATAATCATAAAATGCTAGATCAAGCATTGTTTCGACGCTTTGATGATGTACTTCATTATGGTTTACCAGATGAATTGCAAATTCAGGAATTGTTTCGAATCAAACTCGGTAGTGCTTATTCTTCTAAAATCATAACGGAACAGATTAGAAATTTAGCATTTGGCTTGAGTCATGCTGAGATTACCAAAGCCTGCGAGGACTGCATTAAAGCGATGATTTTAGAAGATGTTAGTCTCACACAACAACTTGTTAAAAAAAGCATCGTGGAAAGAAGAGATATATACATGAGTAAGGAGGCGTAAAATTTATGAGAACGCCACGAAAAAATATCTTATTAAGAGGAACTTGCGAGGTATATCCCTATAAAACGGCACAAGGCGGTGGTACGAAGGATAAGTCCGCAAAACGCGAAAGAAGTGTTCATGGGCAAAAACTACTAAACCAACTCAACGCTATATGGCAGACAAACGAGAAACAAAAAGCAATGTTTGCAGCCATAAGGGAAAGAGAAGGAACTTATATTGAATTTAAAGGGGCAGAAAATTGCAAACTGATAACTAACAGTCTTGAAAACCTAACGCAAGGTATTGCGTTGCTGAATGTTAGAAGTAATTCAATAAAACAAGAATCAGAAAAAATAAAAGAGACAAGGGATCAGCTAGAAATTGAAAAGAATGAAATTGTAAATGTAAAAAAAGAAATAGAGGAAAAAAATAAAAAATTAGTAGAGAGTATAGAGACAATTCAAATGGCAGTTCTTTCTTCCTTTTGGATTGGGGATGTGGATGATATTCCACAGAAAACTCCAGAGTGGTGCGAGATTTGGTTGAGAGCTCCGCAAGATAAAGAAAAGGTGATTGCCCAAAATTTCTATGGATTGTGCGATAATTTAGGGTTGGTACATAAAGATACATGGATTACTTTTCCGGAGAAAGCGGTTGTTTTAGTGCAAACGAGTGCAGATGATATCAATAATTTGATTAATGCCAGTGCTTGCGTCGCAGAAATTAGGAGAGCGCCAGAAGTTGCGAATTTTTACACTGAAATGACTGTAAAAGAAGCTGAAGAATGGGTAACAGATTTACAACGACGGTTGAACATTGAGGAGACTCCAGCATATGTCTGTATTTTGGACACAGGAGTAAATTATTCGCATAGCCTTTTAAAAGATGTGTTAAATGAACAGCATGTTCAAAGTGCATTTTTAGGTGATGATGGACTAGATCGCGACGGACATGGTACGCAAATGGCTGGACTATGCCAATATTTTGATTTAGAAAAAGTATTGTCTACAGAAACAGATGTTTTTATTGGTCATATTCTAGAATCAGTTAAGATCTTGCGAAAGAATGGCGACAGCAGCCTTCCCGAGCTGTACGGAGCTACGACAGCAGATGCTGTAAGTATAGCAGAAATCGTGAATCCAAAGGTTAAAAGAGTGTATTGTATGGCGATAACTGCAGATAAGCATACTATTCGCGATGGTAGACCTTCATCATGGTCTGGTGAAGTGGACAATATTATTGCTGGGAGCTTGGATGGAATCAGAAAATTATTTGTGATATCCGCAGGAAATGTGGAACTTTATGAATTACAAGAAGCTACATACAAAGAGGCGAATATTTTACATTCAGTAGAAGATCCAGGACAAGCTTGGAATGCAATAACGGTAGGTGCAGTGGCTGATCGTATCGAAATTGTAGATTCAACATTTTCTAATTGGAATGCAGTGGCTGACCTAGATGAACTGTGTCCATTTAGTTCAACATCTTCAACATGGGATACAAGATGGCCGATAAAACCGGATATTTTGATGAATGGCGGAAATGCAATTACAGATGGAGTTAATTTTGATACTTGTAGCGATGTATCGCTTTTAACAACAAATAAAGATTCGATTATAACACCGTTTTCTACAATAAATGCAACGAGTGCTGCGACGGCACAGGCAGCATATATGGCAGCGGAACTGATGCATGCATATCCAGAGTTGTGGGAAGAAACGATTCGTGCGTTGATGATTCATTCTGCACAATGGACCGAAAGGATGAAAAACCAATTTTGCAATAATCTAAGTAAGACTGGTGGAATTAGGAATTTGCTTCGATGCTGTGGCTATGGGGTAGCGAGTCTAGAGCGTGCTAAGTACAGTATGGATAATTCGGTGAATATGATTATTCAGGATTCGTTGCAACCTTATTGCAAGGATGGAAGTAAATATCGGACAAAGGACATGCATTTACATGAACTACCATGGCCGACAGAAATATTGCAAAGCTTAGGCAACTGTGAAGTCAGTATGAAAGTTACATTATCATACTTTGTTGAAGCAGCTCCAGATCAGAAAGGCTGGACTAATCGTTATCGCTATCCGTCAAGTGCTCTTCGATTTGAAGTTATTGCTCCATCACAGTCTAAAGAAGGTTTTATTAAAAATATAAATAAAGAAGTACGGGAAGAAGGAAGAGAAAAGGAAGATAAGGGAGATGGCAGTAGAGAGAGCGACAGATGGTTTTTGGGAAGTAATAATCGTAATGTGGGTTCGGTCCATTCTGACATATGGACAGGCTCAGCTATAGATCTAGCGACTTGTAAATATATCGCAGTATATCCTATCATGGGATGGTGGAGAGAGAGGAAAAATCTTAAGAAGTATAATGAAACGATTCGTTATTCCTTAGTTGTCTCCGTCTCAACACCAAACGAAGAAATTG